>Ga0310120_10000002_pt1 | contig 224245 bp, 163 predicted proteins | sample CB27_AW_983_MG_FD_203506 | JGI IMG/M metagenome (GOLD analysis project Ga0310120, IMG submission 203506) | Marine microbial communities from Western Arctic Ocean, Canada - CB27_AW_983 | ecosystem: Environmental > Aquatic > Marine > Oceanic | place: Canada: Western Arctic Ocean | collected...
CCGACAACCGGGAATCCGTGGTCAGATTGCCAGCCAATTGGTTCATCCCAGCTTCGCTCCAGATGCCTACAGGCCCACGCGGTTAACCGCATTCTAGACGCCGCATTCACTGTCAGCCAGCATGGGGCGGTCGCCCCGCTTGCCACTCAGGTGGCGGCCAGGGGAAACAGCAGAACGTCGGCCAGCCCCACCACGAGCAATCCCAGGCTGATCAGGGCGTTGATGTGGAAGAACGCCAGGCCGACGCGGGAGAGATCATCCGGGCGGACCAGCCAGTGTTCCCAGGCCAGCAGAACACTGACGGCCACGGCACCACTCAGGAACAACGGACCCAGCCCGGCCACCGACCACAGGCCAAACAGGCAGCCGATCGTCACCACGTGACTGGCCCTGGCGACCTTCAGGGCACCCCCGACACCCAGACGGGCCGGCACGCTCTTCAACCCCGCCTGCCGGTCATGTTCGACGTCCTGGCAGGCGTAGATGATGTCGAAGCCGCCGACCCAGAAGAAGATCACCGCCGCGAGCATGCCGGGGACGGCAAGATCGCCGGCCGATGAGATCTCCTGGCCACGAATTGCGATCCAGACGCACAGGGGTGAGAGCATCAACGCGGCGGCCAGCCAGTAGTGGCACAGGCTGGTGAACCGTTTGGAGTACGAGTACCCCAACAGAAACAGCAGCACCGGGACAGCCAGCCGGATCGGCCACGGGTTGGGCGTCTCACCCAACAGGAACAACAGGGTCGAGGCGACAAAACCGGCAGAACAGATCAGGGTGAAGACCCAGACCATTCCGACTCCCAGCATCCCGGCCGGCAGGTGACGACCGGCGGTACGGGGATTCGCGGCATCGAGCCGGCGGTCGACCAAGCGGTTGAACGCCATCGCCGAACTGCGTGCGGTGACCATCGCCAGCACGATCCCAGCCAGTTGGTGCCAGGCGAACCCGGTCCGGGGATCACGCCAGGCCAGCACCGCTGCCAGCAGTGCGAACGGCAAAGCGAACACCGTGTGGCTGAAGCGGACCAGTTCGAACAACTGCCGAATCCGACCTGCCCAGCCGGGTGGACGATCGGCGGTGGGCGGAGTGGCCGTCATGAATCGAAAGCGGGCGGGACTGGTGTCAGGGTACAACCAGCACGCCGCCGCCGCGCTCGAGGTGGGCCCTCCAGCGGGCCACGGCGGCCAGCCGACGCCCGGTCGGGGCATTGGGCCGGTACTCGTACTTCCGACCGGTCATCCGCGACACATGGTAAAAGGCCATTTCGCGGATCGCAACGTGGTCGACGGCCAGCCAGTCGACCAGTTGACGCGATGTCTCCGGACCCGAACCGTCCGACTTGTCGAAACCCCACAACAGTCGGAACACCGTGTCCACCTGCGACTGCTCGAACCACTTCTCCAACTCCAATTTCAGTCTCTGACTGCGGTCCGGTCCACCCACCAGCCACAGCCTCAGCCCATCGAACGCTGTCTGACGAGACTCGGTGAATTCCGACTCAGCCAACGCCTGCACCAGGGGCTCGACGTGAGCCGTCAATGCCAGGCAACCGACGGCCAGCGCCGAAATCCCCGACAACCGCGATTTGACCGCCGTGACCACGCTGAGTCGAATCGGTTGCTCGAGATCGAATTCTCGAGAAAAACGACTCGACATCGTCCGCTGAACCGCCGACGTCACCCGGGAACCGGGCACAAGCCACCCGGGCAACACCGCCAGCGGTTTCGGTCCCCCATCGTCCCCGCCATCGAGATCCGCCGGAGCCAACGACAACCAATCCCCCTTGACCAGCGACAGCTTCGAGACGGCCGAACCCGGGGCTGCATCGGTCGCCAGGTGAACCGTTCCGTTGGCAACGGTCAAACCGCCCAGGTACCAGTCACCACCAAAATCCTGTTCGTAGGTCGTCGAGAACCGCGGACGAACCTCGATCCCACAAACCGTATCGGGTTCGGCCAACTCCAGTCGCCAATGCCGTGTGCCAATCGTCACTCGCAGCGTCATCGGCCTGCCGCCAGCCGATGATGGAGGTCCCGAGTGAAAAACGACGCGACCGCGGCTGATCGACACGTCACACAACGCGTCGGCGGTGCCGTCAAAAGTCACCACACTGGCCTCCAGCAGGCTCACGCGGACCGACGTCCCCTCGATTTCCAGGTCGGCTACGAACGGAGCCGGGGACGCCAGGCGTTCTCCTGCCCGAACCTGCCCTTGAGAGGGCAATACCATCCAGTCGCCGCCCTGCGCGTCCTGCCTCAGCAGCACGCCGCGGGCCGACATGTAACGAGTCGTCGGCAATGCAACCTTGGGAATCGGTCGCACCGGCTTGATCGGCCGTTCCGAATCGGACGACTCCGCAACCGGGGCCACCTTCGTGCTCAACGGTGGTGGCGACGATCCGGCAACAGGTGGCGGTGAGGATGTTTTGTCATCGGTCGATAGCTCGTTCACCGACGGCTCGGGAACTGCGTCGGTCGAAAGCAATCCCGCCACGGGCGAGTCGTCCGCCGGGTCAGCGCCATCGGCGACCGCCGCAACCACTTCGGCCCCGGTTCCGGCTCGGTCATCGGCCACCGGCGAGGGAACTTCGAAGTAGGCGAACAACGAGAGCCAGACCAGGACGACCGTCGAAACAATGATGTAGGGCAGGCTCCGCTTCCAGGCAGACGGTTGAGCGGCGGTGATCTGCTGCACCGCCTCGGCCACCGCCTGGCCCTCCTCGCTTCGAGACTCACGGTCGTGGTTGGCCACCGAAGCCGTTGCGTCGTCGATCGTCACTGCCGCATCGCCGCCCAGCACGTCTTCGGCCCGGCTGGTCCCCAACGCATACATCCGTTCGCGACTCTCGGGCACAACCGTCACCGGCTCACCCAATACCAGCGTCAGCACCTGGTGACACGCGGCCACCTCGGCCAGGTGTACGTCCGATTCCAGGCAGACCTGCTCGACATCACTGACACCGTCCACCGACAGGGTGTTGTCGAGATACTCGGCAACGACGTTGGGATCGAGTCCCGCACCGGGACCACTCAGTGCCGGTGCCGTCAGCCGCCGCCGCCGCGTCACCTCACGAATCCGCCCAATCAGGGTCGACGCCGATGGACTTTCGGCCACCTTCTTCCCGATCTCGCGAGCCTGCTCGGGTTCGAGAATGTCGTCGAGGTAGGCCAGCAGAGTTCTGAGTGTCAATCGCATGGGTGAATCCGTCCGTGGTTTGGTCGCTGGAGAAGACGTGGACCGTTCCGGAAGTCCCGCCGGGGTTCCTTTCCCCGGCGGACGGTCTGCTGTAGTTAACAGTGTCATCGCGACCGAAATTCCGTACGGAAAACCGGCCGTGGAATCACTTTTTCTCCAATCAGCGGCCACCTGGCCCAGCCAACCGATCGACCAACTCGGCGAGATTTTCACCATGCCTCATGACTCGCTTACTCAAAGACGTCTGACGCCGTATGCACCGTTGCTGTTGCTGTTGCTGCTGCCGGGAATGCTGGTGGCCGATGACAAGCCAAAGACCAAGAAGCCTGCCCGCCTGTTGCTGTTGTGGCACAGCCCCGACGGGCATCCTCGCACGACTCACGAGTACCAGGCCGGGATGCGGATCATCGCCGGCCAACTACAGCGTCACCACGGTGTCCAGGCATTGCTGGTCCATGCCAACGACCCGTGGCGGGAAGGTCCGGAACTGCTCGACGGTGCCGCTGCCGTGGCGTTGTTCGTTTCCGAGGGCGCCAAGTGGATCAGCGGTGACCCGAAGCGACTGGCCGCCTTCCAGCGGTTGGCAGCGCGGGGTGGTGGATTGGTTGGCCTGCACTGGGGTATCGGCACCCGTCCGGCCGAGCCTATCGCCGCCTATCTCGCGTTGCTGGGCGGATGCCACGGGGGACCGGACCGCAAGTTCACCGTGGTCACCGCCCGGGCCGTTCCCGCCCGCGGCGGACACCCGGTGCTCAACGGAATCGCGCCGTTCGAGGTGAAGGACGAGTTCTACTACAAGCTGAAATTCACTCGCGCCGGCCGCGGCGTCACACCACTGCTGAAAGTGCCGATCAACGGATCTGCCGAAACTGTCTCGTGGGCCTGGCAGCGACCCGATGGAGGACGCAGCTTCGGGTTCAGCGGCCTGCACTTCCACGGGAACTGGAAGAAGCCCGAGTACCGACGACTGGTCACCCAGGGCATTCTCTGGACACTCAAGCTGCCAATCGCCGCCGACGGCGTCAAGGTACCAGTCTCAGCCGCTGCCCTCGAACTGCCACCGGCTCGTCCGAAACAGCCGTCCAGGAAGTGAGTCCGAACCACGACTCCGAGTTTTTTCTTGCCCTCGGGCTGACCTCCATTAAGATGTGCACTAACCGGGCAGGCTGATCGACAGGAGGTCGACCATGGCGGAGACGAGTACACGGATCGTGGTCTTGGGAGCCGGCACCATGGGGGCCGGCATCGCTCAGTGCCTGGCCGATCACGGCCGGAATGTCACGCTCACCGACATCGATGCCGACGCGTTGGAACGAGCCCGCCGACGAATCACCACCAGCCGGGCGACGCTCGAGGCCGCCGGACTGCAGACGGCCGACGCCTCGACCGAGGGCGACCGACGGCTGGTGACGTCGACCGATCTCGGCGAGTCGGTGGCCGAAGCCGACCTGGTGATCGAGGCCGTCCCCGAGAACATTGACCTGAAGTGCCGCATCTTCGCCGAACTCGATCGGCTCGCCCCGCCCCGAACCGCCCTCGTCTCCAACACCTCCGGCCTCTCGATCACCCAACTGGGCCGGGCAACCGGTCGCCCCGAACTGGTCGCCGGCTTTCACTGGTGGAACCCCGCCGAGTTGGTGCCACTCGTCGAGGTGACCTCGGGGGAAAGCACCGATCCGCAGCTGATCGAACAACTGATCGAGTTGGCGACCCAACTCGGCAAACAGCCGATCCACGTCCGCCGCGATGTCCCCGGCTTCGTGGGCAACCGGCTTCAGTTCGCTGTCTTCCGTGAAGCATTGCACCTGGTCGAGCAGGGCGTGGTCAGTCCCGAAGACCTCGACCGGGCCATGACCGGTGGGCCCGGGTTTCGCTGGGGCTTTCTCGGTCCGCTCCAGGCCGCCGATTTTGGCGGACTGGATGTCTTCCACAGCATCTCCAGCTATCTCTGGCAGGACCTCGGGGACGCCACCACACCACCCCCGGCCCTGGAAGATCATCTCAAGGCGGATCGACTCGGCACCAAGACCGGTGGGGGCTTCTACGATTATTCGCCCGAAGGGCTGGCCGAGTTGACCGATCGGCGTGACCGCTTTCTGCTGGGACTCAAGCAGCTTGTCGACGCGACGGCCCCCACGGAGCCTGCACCGGTTGATGACGCCAATGCTCCCGACGCGGTCGCGAGAATCCACCCGGCGGCCTAGGTCTGGCCCGGCCACTCCTCGCCCGCGTCAGCTACCGCCTCGACAAACGCCTCGCGGAGCTTATCGATTGTCTCCTCGGGCAACGGCCCCCGCGCCGCCGCCTCGATGTTGGCCCGCACGTGATCGGGGTTGGTGGTGCCGATGATGGCGGTGTCTACGTCGCACGAGAGCGTGAACCTCAGCGCCACCTCGGCCCAGTCAGATTCTTCGAATCCGATGTCCTCGGGTCCGATCGCCATCAACGCCAGTCTCTCGGTGTAGGTCTCGGCGTAGCGAGCGTAGAAGCCGGGCTGGTCATTGAGGTCTTTCCAGGCGGCGTTGGCGATCGGTCGCTTGGCGATCACGCCGACACCGTGATCCCCGGTGACCGGCAGCACCTGGTCGATGTTGACCTGGTCACAGATGTTGACCGACGTCTGGATCACGGCGACATCGTCGAGTCCGGCGGCTACGGCCCCGGCCTGGTTGTCGCCCGAATACCCCACGAAGCGGACCTTGCCGGCCTCGCGGGCTCGAACCAGCCCGCCCAGAGCCTCTCCCCGTTCAAGCACCTCGAGGTCGCAGGTGTGCAGCAGCATCACGTCGAGATAGTCTGTCTGCAGACGAGCCAACGACCGATCAACGGTCGCGGTGATCACCTCCTCGGACCACGGCTCTCCCGGCAGATCGTCGAAGGACTGTCCGCACTTCGAGACCAGCACGTACTCGTCCCGTCGGCTCGCGATCGACCGTCCGATCGCTTCCTCCGAACCGCGATAGCCCGCCGCGGTGTCGACCAGGTTGACGCCGTGGTCCAACAACAGGTCCAGCACCCGGTCGATCTCGTCCTGTCCGGTCTCGAGTACCCCGATCGGTGCCCCGCCAAACCCAAGGACCGAAACGTCCAAACCGGTACGACCAAACGTCCGCCTCTCCATCAACCCTGGCCCCCCTCGCCGTTATTCGAAGACGACGCTCAGCCAGCCGTCGACCGCTTCGATCCGTGTCACCGAGAGTTTGACCGGGTCGGCGTCTTCGCGAGACACGCTCATGTGTCGATCGAGTGTACGATCCTTCAACCCGCTGGTCAGCTTCTTGCGGACCACCCCGGCCCGGACAATCTGCTTCGCACGGCTCTTGGGACGCGAAACGGCCGAGACCTTCACCGAGCCGCGGACGAGGGTGACGTTGTCGCCCTGGACACCCACTTCGAAGGGCACGGTCACGACCTGCGGCGGAATGTCATCCTTACCCGCTTCCTGCTTCAACCCGGCACGGATGATCAACACCAGCCGGCCATGGGCAATGCGGACGCGGACGGGATCGTCCGCGGCGAAGATCAACGTGGTGGGTCCGTTGTCGTCCTTGGACTTCGCGTCGGCGGCATCGAAGTGGAACTCGCGGCCCAGGAACGTCGAAAACGTCTTCTCGACCTCGGCCTGGAGATCCCGCTCGGTCATCGTCTTCCCCGCCAATTTCATCCGGTCAATCGCGTTGTTGATGGCCGATTCATGGAGGTGCAGGACCAGGCCTTTCTTCGAGACGATCGCGGGATTGGGCAGGCCGGCGGCCAGTTCGCCCGAGCCCATCAACTGACTCGAGAAACGGAGTTCGGTATCCGTCGAGGTGATGCTGCGTCCGGCCGGAGCCAACTCAAGCTCCTTGAGCGGACCGTTGACATGCTTGGCCAGGTCGGTGGTGGCCTGCTTGAACTGCTTGTCCACTTCGCCGTTGAACTCCGGCGCCACGTCGGCAGCCACCTTCTGGGCCGCGATCTGCTTGGTCTGGGGAGCCAGCTTGGTGGCCTTCTTGCGGGCGATCCGCTTGACGAAGGAACTGCGGGCGGTGACATCGACGATCGTGTTGTTGGCGTCGACAGAAACTTCGGCCGGCTTGGTGGTGAATCGGTCGCCGTCGAAGAGGATCAGCTTGGTGGCGTTGAAGGTGTGTTCGCCGTGGGTGAAGACGCTGGCACCGCCCCTGTCGGCACGGGTGTCCGTAATGGTCTTGCCGGTGAGCACCATGTGGAAGCGGGCACCGTCCTGGCTGGGCAGCAGGTCGATACCAACGGTGGCCGTCGTGGTCGAGTCGCCACGGACCTGGGCCTTGTGGATCACGTCACGGACGGGCTTCTTCTTGACCCGCGTCTGGCCGACGTATCGAGCCAGCAACTGCTCGCTGGCAACCACGCGAAGATTGTAGCCCAGGTAGTGCGAACGGAGTGCTTCGCCAAGTTGATCGTACTGCGTCCTGGAGACGGTCTGGATCGCCTTCAGCGCCTGGCGTGCCTGCGTGGCGGCGGTTCGTGACGCGGTCTGTTCGAATCGATCGATCGACTCGGCCAACTTCACCAGGTGCGGCCGCAACGCGGCCCGGGTCTTGTCGTCCAACGGCTTGGCCGGCAACTTGACCGCCGGCTTCGGCTTTCCGGCCACCGTCAGATACGCCGCCAGCCCCTTCTCGACCGCAGCGAACTTCGGCTCCTTGAGGAAGGCGATCTGGCCGGCGTCGCCGAGGTTGTTCTTGTCTTCGAGCGTCTTGAGCACCGCAGCCAGTGTGGCCAGGTCACGCCTGGAAGGCCGCTCCTTCTGCACCGCCGCCGACATCTCGTTGACACTGAGATAGTTGATCCAGGTCGCCCCGGTGTTGAACGACGTCAGGTAGGTGTGCAGCGACTTGACCGCTCCGGACAACTTCTGACGCGGCGTGGGACCGGCCGGCTTCTTCGGCTCCGGCTTGGTCGCGATCGTCACCGCGTCCAGCATCGCCTCGGCCAGGCCCACGTGCCGCGACAGGCGACCGTGCACCGTCACCAGGTCGCGCAAGATCGGCTTGTTGCGGGGCTCCTGGATGCCGCCCCGGAGCAACTTGACCTGGCCCTTGAGTTCCTCGAGCACGCGCCGCTGACCGACAATGGTCAGTGATTTGTCCGAGTGAAGCTTTTCAACCAGGCTCGAGATTTTCGCTCTCACCGGAGCCCACTTCCCGTCGAGGTTCTCCAGCGACTCCTCACTCAACTCATACGGAGCCTCCGACGACAGCAATCCCACCAGTCCCGGGTTCGGAGCGGACGGCTTTTCCTGAGCCATCACCTCGGACGAGCACAGGACCAGTGTGGCCAGGGCGATCCAGCAACACGTGGCTGAAGAGATGCGAACGGGTGGGATGCGGCGGATGATGATCATGGCGACGTCACTGTAAGTTGGGGTGACTCGAATTGGAAACCGCCCGGAAAAACAGGACCACGGCGAGGGCTCACCGTGTGAATCTCCGGGGAGGACCCGCAAAAGCGAACCCTCCTGACTCTTATCGACAGCCCTCCTCCGCTGTTCGCGTCCAAAATCTCGCCGACCGCCGGATAATCATCCGCCGGTCCCTCTCGAGGTGACGCGACCTTGTGGACCTGCCCGCAAAGTCACGGCCCTCTGCGCAGTCTAATCCACCGGGACAATCCGGACAATTGTTCATCTTTGACCCGGCCTCACAAATCGGTCAATATAGCCGTCTCGGGTCGACAGGGACGGGCCCCGCCCCACGGATGGACAATTTGGCCACAGCAGACGCTTCACGCTTCGAGCCTTCCGCATCGGACGGACTGACGTCGAGCCAGCAGGCCGCCGTCGACCATTTCGAAGGACCGCTGCTGGTCCTGGCCGGCCCGGGTTCGGGCAAGACCCGGGTGATCACCCGGCGAATGGTGCGGCTGGTCGAACGTGGCGTCGATCCACGACAGATCCTGGCCATGACGTTCACCAACAAAGCGGCCGAAGAGATGGCCGAACGGGTCGAACGGCTGGCCAGCGGACGACGGGTGGAGGTCAGCACCTTCCATCGCTTCTGTGCCCGCCTGTTGAGGGATCACGCGGCAATGGTCGGTCTGCAGGCCAACTACACGATCCTGGACACCACCGACCAGAAACAGGTCGTCCGCAGCGTCCTCGATGAACTCAACCTCGACGCCGTCCACTTTCCGCCCGCACGGATCTCCGGCCGGATCAGCCGCGCCAAGAACCAGCAGCAGACCGCCGAGGAACTGAGGTCCGACGTGGCGACACGGGTCGGCAACCACTTCCAGGAGGTCGTGGCCCGGGTCTACCCCCGCTATCAGGAATTCCTGCTCAAGGCCAACGCGGTCGACTTCGACGACTTGCTGCTGCACGTCCAGACGCTGTTGAGCGAGAACCCCGAGCTTCGTAAGCAACTCGACGACCGGTACCGCTTCGTGTTGGTCGACGAGTATCAGGACACCAACCTGGTCCAGTATGGGATTGTCCGCCTGCTCTCCCACGATCACCCCAACCTGTGTGTCACCGGCGACCCCGACCAGTCGATCTACGGCTGGCGGGGAGCCCGGATCGACAACATCCTGACGTTCGAACAGGACTACCCCGACGCGACCGTGGTCCGGCTGGAGGAGAACTTTCGCAGCACCGCCGCGATCCTTCGTTCAGCCGACCAGTTGATCTCTCACAACCGGATGAGAAAGGCCAAGTCGCTGGTGACGGCCAATCCCGAGGGAGAACCGGTTGAGCTGCTGGTGTTCGGTTCAGCCCAAGACGAGGCCCACGGGATTGCCGGCCGCATCCACGAGCTGGTCTCGCGGGGTGACTGCACCTACGGAGATTGCGCGGTCTTTTACCGGGTCAACTCGATGTCGCGACAGGTCGAACAGGCTCTCTCGAGATGGAGCATCCCCTTCCAGGTCATTGCCGGCGTGGCTTTCTTCGAACGAGCGGAGGTGAAGGATCTGCTGGGTTACCTGCGATTGATCGAGAATCCCGCCGACGACGCGGCCTTCGTCCGGGTGGTCAACAGGCCACCCCGGCGGATCGGCAAGGTCACCCAGTCGAAGCTGGCCCGTTTCGCCACCGCCGAAGGCCTCAACCGGCTCGAATCCGCCGCCGAGGCCGGTCGGATCCCGGGTCTCTCCAAGCAGGCCACCGCCGCCCTGCTCCGCTTCCACGAACTCGTCGACGGACTCACTCTGGCTGACGCCGGTTCGGTGGCTGAATTGCTGCGAACCGTCATCAACCGCACTCGCTACACGGCCGGTTGGCAGTCGGGCGTGAACAGGTTGTCCGAACAGGACATCCAGCGGCAGGCGGTCATAGACGAACTGCTGGCCCTGGCCACGCACTACGACGAGGATGCCGGCGAGGAACGATCGCTGGCGGGGTTCCTGGAAGTGACCAGCCTGGTCGCCGACACCGACGCGATCGACCGCTCCCAAGGCACCGTCACCCTGATGACTCTCCACGCGGCCAAAGGACTCGAATTCCCCACCGTCTTCGTCGTCGGTGTCGAGCAGAACCTGTTGCCCCACGAACGGTCATTGCGAGACGACAACCCGAGGGAACTCGAGGAGGAACGGCGACTGCTGTTCGTGGGGATGACCCGGGCGATCTCAAGACTGGCCCTGACATTGGCCGCCGAGCGTGACCTGCACGGGCAGTCCCGCTCGACGATCCCCAGCCAGTTTCTCGGCGAAATGCAGCTGACGGCCCGGGATCACACCGATCCCGACGGTCCGGCGGCGCCCAGGCCCCCGCTTCCCGATGACACCCGGCTCTCCGAAGCCGCCGACAAGGCTGACCAGCCGCTGCTGACCACCGCGGCGGCACTGCTCAATGGCACCGGCGAAGCCGCGACCCTCGAACAGGGCTTCGCCGTCGGCATGTCCGTCCGGCATCCCCGCTACGGCCTGGGCACCGTCGTCGCCGTCGACGGATACGCCCGCAACCGAACCGTGACTGTGCGTTTCGAAGACTCCGAGGAGGGGATTTCATTCCAGGCCGCCCACTGCCCGCTGCAACCGGTGGGCCGGTCGTAGCGGCTCGCACCAAGCGTCTCAAGCGGTCGAGTCGACCGGTCGACCCTGAGAAGCATGGCAGTCCGCGCCGACACCTCCGCTCACCCACTCTCCGAACCCCTTGCCGGTCGCCTCGCCGCGTTCCTGACCTACCTCGACGCCGAATGCGGACTGGCCACCAACACGGTGCGTTCCTACCGGTGTGATCTTCGAGACTTCCTCGGCTGGCTGACCGAACACCACGGCGACCAGCTCAACTCGGTCGCCGCGGTCGACACGGACCAGCTCCGTGACTACGTGCAGGCACTCCGGGACCGCCGGCTGGCCACCAGTTCGCTCGCCCGACGGCTCAGTGCCATCCGCACCTTCTACCGCTTCCTGGTCTTCGACGGCGTGCTGACAGAAACCGCCGTCGAGCAGTTCCGTTCGCCCAAGATGTGGCAACGGCTGCCCAAGATCCTGAGCCCCGAAGTGGTTGACCGGTTGATCGAGGAACCCGGCCGGGTCGACACCGACCGATTCCCGCTTCGAGATCGCTCGGTGCTCGGACTGCTGTATGCCACCGGATGCCGGGCATCGGAAGTGACCGGCCTCACGCTCCGCAACGTCGACCTCGACGAGGGAATCTGTCGCTGCCTGGGGAAGGGGGACAAGGAACGCCTGGCGTTCATCGCGAGCCCCGGCATCCGCCGAACGCTGGCCGACTACCTCGCCTCGGAACGACCGGCACTGGTCGGCCCTGGAGAGACACCTTGGCTGTTCGTCACCCGCAGCGGCAACCAGCTCTCGAGGGTCACTCTCTGGAAGCTGGTCAAGAAATACGCCGCCCGCTCGGGCATCTCCAGCAACGTCAGCCCCCACACGCTCCGCCACTGCTTCGCCACCCACATGCTTGCCGGCGGAGCGGGCATCCGCGAACTGCAGGAACTGCTCGGCCACGCCAGCGTCGCCACCACACAGCTCTACACGCAGGTCGAACACAGCCGGCTCAAGGGCCTGCACGAGCAATGTCATCCGCGAGGGTAGGACCAGGCTCCCGGCCTACCCGCCAACCGCGGCTCGCTGGCTCTGTCGAGGTGGCGCGAACTTGATCTTCTCGACGAACCTCGAGATCTTCGGTTTGCCGCCGTCGCTCGATGGCGAGATCTCACCGGTACATGCGCTGACGGCGCTGATCACGTGCTCGTAATTCAGATCGAAATCGGCATCGATCTCGATCTCCACCTCATCGGCGTACGGACTTCCCGCAATCTGCTCCTTGATCGTCTGCTGCAGCAGTTGGAAGGCCTGCGGGCCGTTGCCGAGGCTGCGCTGACCGAACCGGACCTCGATCAGTTGGCCGGTCGCCGCGTCAGCCAGCAACCGGACCTTGAAGTCCGGCAGCAGCTTCGGCGTCTCGGTCTGAGCCTGCGCCACGGCCGGCATGTTGATGTTGAAGTCGCCCTCGGGGCTGATGATCTTCAACGTCAGCATGAAAAAGATCAGCAGCAGAAAGACGACGTCGATCATCGGCGCCATCTGCGGCTCGATCTTCTCGGGCTTCTTCTGGTTGCGGAACTGCATGGGTCACGGACTCCGCGTCTGGAAGGCGCGGCTGACCGCCGACTGCTCGGCCTTCAAGGCGAACTTGGCAAAACCACCCTGGGAGGTCCCGTCGCTGCCGGTGAACGGTTCCTGGGCCATCTGGATCAGCTTCTGCACCAGACCGGTCGGCACGTGGGTGTCGGCCCGTACGATCACCGTCACCTCCTCCGCCGGATTCACTCCGCGGTCGAAAAACAACCGCTTCTCCTGCTCGAGCCGGTAGGCAAACGGCACGGTCTTCCTGGTCACGTTGGCCCCGGTACTCCGGTTGTAGATCAACACTTCGCTCGGCGAATCGGTGTCGGTGATCCGACAGAACTCGGCGTTGTAGAACACCACCGGCCCCTGTTCGGGGATTCCGTGATCGGGATCGCGGACGAAACCGACATTGAGCACCAGTTCGTGGGCCGGCTTGACCGTCGGCGGTTGCGCCAACACGTCCTCGGGCAGCCGCACCCGCTCGTCGGCCTGTGTCTGTTCGAAGTTGGAGATCACCATGAAGAAGGCGATCAACTGGAACACGATGTCGATCATCGGCGTCATGTCGACTTCGGCCAGCACCGGGTCTGCCTTTTTGATCCGCATCAGCAGCTCCTCACTGCAGCCGTCTTCACGGCCGGTCTCCGGAACGGGTTACTCCTGCGGTGCGGCCGGTGCCGGTGCCGCCGTGGCCCCGCCACCGGCGGCGGGCTTGCTGCGACCCAGCGTCTGGAACCGGGCCATCAGCCCCTCGCTGACCATGCCCACTTCAAGCACCAGCCGCGAGACGCGATTTCGGAGAATGCTGTAGGCAATCATCGCGGGGATCGCGATGCCCAGCCCGACCAGCGTCGTCCAAAGCGCCGTCGAGATCCCATCGGCCAGCTTCGCCGGTTCGGGTTGAGTGGCCGAATTGGCGATCTCGTCGAACGAACTGATCATGCCGGTGACCGTTCCGGCCAGGCCAATCATCGGCGCGAGCGAACCGATCAGGGCCAGGTAGCTCAGGCGGTGCTCCAGCGACATGTTCTCGTCCTCACCCACCTCCTGCATCCCTTCGACCGCCTCGGAGTAGCCGCGGTTGAGCTTGGTCAGGCCGGAGGTCAGGACGCGGGCGACCATCGAGTCGTGGTCGCGGGCGATGTTGTAGGCACCCTGGTAATCCTTGTTGTTGAGCTGGTCCTCGAATTCGTCGACAAAATCCGGCGGCAGCAGCACGTCCCGGCGAATCTGCAACACGTTCATCATCACCAGCGCGACCAGCATGAAGGAGATCACCAGAAAGATCGGGCCAAAGAAGAACCCCAGCGAACCGATCGACTTGGTCAGCAGGCTCTCGGACGTCGCCGCCGGCGGAGCATCACCGCCATCTTCGGCGTCCGGATCGGCTGTCGCCCCCCCGCCATCGGCGGCGGCGGCGGCGGCGGGCTCGGCCGCCGCCTCTCCGTCACCAGCTGCGGCGGGCGGCTCGGCTGGCTTCTCGTCCTGCCAGGCCAGGGCCCGGCCGGCGGCCGGACCCAGGGACAGCAACGTCACCAGGCACAGGCTGGCAACCATCCACACAGCCGTGCGGCGTGCGAGCAGGTGGTCGGACATGATCATCTCCAGTGATGCAATCGTTGTGGTTGTTTTGGTCGTGGTTGTTGGTCCGGTGGGCCCGTCGTCAACTTCCCAGTTTCTTCGCCCACGGGCTCTGTGGATAGTCACTCCTCAACCGTTCCCTGGCCGCGGAGGCCCGATCGGGGTGCCCGACGGCCGACCAGAGAGTCCCGAGGTGAAACAGCGATTCGGCGTGCAGCGCGGCCTCGGCGGCAAACAGCAGGTCGACGTGCAGGTAGGACAGCACCGCCTCCTTCTGCCGGCCCAACAGTCGCAGGCAATCACCCTGGCGGAGGTACGCTTCGGCCAGCACGCGGCTGTTGGAGTCGGAGGCCTCGGCGAGAACGCCGTCGAGATCCTTGAGAGCGGCTGTGAAGGAGGCCTGTCCCTTCTTGCGGATCAGACAGCTCGACTTGCCCAGCACCGCCTGGAATCTCTGTCCCTTGATCGCCTTGTCCGGGTTGTTGCCCCCCTGGGTGATCACCGCCTGGAAGGCCGACAGGGCTGCGTCGACGTTGTCCTGGGCCAACAGCACCCGTGCCTGGGCACTCTGACCGGCCATCTTGTAGTCGAGCCAGGGAGCCCCGGCCAACGTGGTGAACTGGGCCTTGGCCTTGTCGTGGCTGCCGGAGGCCAGTTCGACACGGCCCAGCAACGCGACGGCGTCGAAATAACGGAAGCTGTTTGCTCCAACCTGCAGGAACGCTTCGAGCCTGGCCCGAGCATCCGCCAGTTTCCCGGCTCCGGCCAGCGCCTGCCCGGCGGTCGCCCGGGCGACCAGGAACTTCAGGTCGGTTTGGATGTTGTCGGCGGCGGCCTTGGGATCGGACGCCACGTCGGCGTAGGCCTTCAGGGCCTGGGGGTACCTCGACGCAAGATCGGCTCCTCGGGCGGTGATCAGCTTGACCGGCTCACCATCCCAGCGAACATCGATGATGTCGTTGGCCGGTATCATCACGTCGGCACCGACCTGCGGCTTGACCGTCAGGCCCATCTTGGAGATCGCGGTGATCTTGCCGCGAATCGGAGTCGCGGAACTCTTGCGGATCACCTGGTCGATCGCCCGGGCGGATCGCGTCGTGGAGAGCGACACGACCAGTGCCAGTAGTATCGAGGTGACAAGTGCGAATCGATCACGCATCGGCGTCAAGCTCCGTTGGTCCTGGTCTCTGTCACTTCTGAGTTCATGGTCTTCGAATCGGCCCGCCGGGGGATCACGACTCGGGCCTCGGCCGTCGTCGTTTCTGACGGGGCTGGCCCTGGCCACTCGCGGCCGGCTGGCCCCCCGCGGCGCCTTGGCCCGGCCGCCTGGAGCGAGCCGTCCTTTTCTGGGCCGGCCGCGGCGGCGGAGCGGCATCCGGCGCGTAACGGCGACGCGAGCGTTTCTTGCTCGAGGATCCCTTGTACAGGACAACGACCGCGATCCCGCCGCCGGCCAACAGCACGCCGGCGAAGATCAATCCCAGCATGCTCGATTCGGCGTCGGTGACAGCCGCAGTGGTTCCGACCACCGCAGCCGGTCCGGCAGCCATCGCAGCATTCGGCTGGGGAACCACCGCCGGGGTGGCGGCCACCTGCGGCTTGTACTTCTCACGGTACTCGGCCAGCGTGATCACTGGTTCACCGAGTCCCTCGAGGATCTGGCGATAAGCCATGTCGTAACGGACCGCCCAACGGCCGTCGACGGACGAAGTGACCAGCATCAACCCCTGGATCTCTGACCGGGCCCGTTCCAACTGTTCCTTCCGCTGCTTGGCGTCGACCACCGCTTCTGAATGCTGGATTCGACACTGCAACTGGTTGTAACGGGACTCCCAGCGTCGAGCCCGATACCTGTCGGCGTCCTTCGAACGGCTGTCGATCAGCCGCTGCAGGTACAGCGCGATCTTGCTCCAGCCCAGCACCTTCTCCGACTCGACACCGACGATCGCCTTCTTGAAGTTCTCGGTCTTTCCCGAATTGCCCCAGGCCTGGTACATGGCAGCCGCTTCGAACTGAACGTCGAGCGCCAGTGGCTGGCTGGTCGACAGTTGGACGATCAGCTTGCGAGCCTCCTCGAAGTCCCCCTGGTGTCGCAGGCAGTTGGCCAATCGCAGACTCACGCCCGGCAGCAGTTTCTTCCGCTTGACCTCATCGCTGACCAGTTGGTCGGCTCGATCAAGGATCTGCCGGTAACCCTCGGCCGCGTGGCCGAAGAACGTGGCGGCACGCGGTTTGTCGGTCGCCCCCTGCCCGAGACCGCTGTACGTCTCGGCAATCCAGATCAGGCTGTTGAAAGTCTGATCGGTCCGCTGCCTCAACCGGCCCAGGAAGTCCTCGAACGCCTCCAGCACCTCGGTGACCCGCTGCTGGTTGCCCGCAGCGGCCAGCCGGTCGAGTTCCTGCTTGAGTTCATCGCCGAGTTGCCGGTAGAGCTCGGTCACCGCCTCGCCCTCGGCCGCACCCGCGATCTTCTCGAGCAATTCCATTGCCGTTTGCGCCTCGTCGAGTTGTCGGAGGCCGATACGGGCCCTGAGCAGCAACTGGGCCGCCAGGCTGGAAAACTCGCGGCGCTGCACGCCCGAATCGGGGCGCTTGGCCTCGTCGGGGACACCGATCGCGGTGATCACGCTGTGAGGATCCTTGATCAGCAGGTCGATGCTCTGCTGGTACTTGCCGGCATTGTTCTGGATCTGGGCCAGCGAGACCTTGGCGGCGATCAACAACTCGGGGGCAGCGACCGTCGCGGGTGTCGATTTCTCCGTCCGGGCGATCCCGTTACGGAGGTGCGTCTGGGCCGAAGCGAGCCAGGAATCGAGATCGGACTGGGGAGGCCGTGTGGCTGCGGGGGCGGAACTGCCATCGAGCCAGGCCCGCAGGAACTGCTGTCCGGCCCGGGTCTGCGCCTCGGCGTAGACCTGAGAATTCTCTGACACCTGCGAGTAATTCCGAGCCGCTTCCAGCGGTCGCTTGCCCTCGTAGACCTGGGCCAGTTGCAGACGGGTGTCCTGGGCTCGAGAACTCTCGGGCCACTTCTTCAGGATCCGTGTCGCGGTCGACTCGATCAACCGCAGGCTCTGCTGCTTGAGTTCCTCGGTCGTCGAGTCGTTGTACGAGCGAACGTGCGAGGCCATGGCTATGGCTGCCGCATCCAGGGCCATCGTTTCGGCCTTGGGGCCGACGTGCCGCGAAAGGAAGTCGCCCAGCACGGCGGCCTCGTAGTTCTGTCGCTGCTGGTAGTAGACGTAGGCCATGTAGAAACGGGCGCGATCGAGATCCTCCTTGGTCGTGTCGCGATCGACCAGCACCACCGCCTTCTGCAGCATTTCCAGCGTGCTGGTCAGGTGCTCACCCCGGACCGTCGCCAGTTTCTGGATCTCCGCGGCCGGCTGCTTGTCCCGCCGGGCCGCCGCCAACCCCTCGTTGTGACCCTTGATTTTCTTGAACAGGTCATGAGCCAATCCGAACGCGGTGTCGAAGTCCTGCGGGTCAATCGCGGCACCATTCAACTGGATCTGCAACTCCCGCATCTTGAACAACGCCACGTCCTTGTACTTGCTGGGCCAGCGCTGGATGAACCGGCAGTTGGCCAAGGCCGCGGTCAACAACTGTTTGCGGTCCTTCTCGGCCGTCATCCTTTGCACGGCCAACGCCGCCTGGGCCCGCACCTGCTCCCAGATAATGCCCAACGCGTCGGAGGAACGTCGCTGACGAGTCGTCCGCTTGCCGAGCCACTCGGCCGACTGGTTGATCACCAGCAGGAAGTCCCGCTTCTCTTCGTGGTTCAGGCAGATCAACTGGAACAGCAGCACCTGGTCCTGGATTCGCCGCATCGTCGCCGATCCGCCCGGATGCCCCAGCAGTTCCTTGTAGATCCCCATCGCCTTGTTGATGTCGTCCTGCTCTTCAAAGCACTTGCCCTGCCACATGCGGGCGTAAAGACCCAGCACCTGGCTGCGATACCGAGTGTGGATCGCCTCGAACTCGATCGCCGACTGGGTGGCCAGCTTGACGTAGGGCTCGCTTCCACGGTCGTGCGTCTGCGCCTCCTCGTAGGTGCACAACGCCAAGTCGTACTGGGCCCTCATGTAGAGCGACTCGGCTCGCTTCCGCTTCTGGAACAGATCCGATTGCTTGACCTTGTCGATGAACGTCGGGAACGTCTTCCAGGCCTTCTGGTACTGGTCGTGAGCCACCTGGAAGATCTTGCGGGCCGCCGCCACCTGCGTGCGGGCGGCATCCTGGAACGTGGTCCGCTTGCCGGAATTCGACGGAGACTGCGACTGCCAGATCTCGACCCGTGCCTTGCCCAGCAGGATGCGGCCTCGCTGAGAATTGGCATCGGCGGCCAACGGATGGTTGGGCTGAGCCTTGACGAACTGGTCGAGAAATCCCACCGCCCGGTCGTACAGCGGAGTCTTTTCGGTCGGGCTGGCAGCCTGCCGACCGGCCTCCAGGTACGTGATCGCCCGCTCGTAGGGGATCACCGCCTTGATCTCGGCCGATACTCCCGGCTGCTTTTCGAGTCCGTCCAGGTACAGCTGGGCGTACTCGAAATAGCCCCGCTGCCGAAGCGCTTCGAGAAAGCTGCTTTCTCGCGTCGGTGCCGCCGGAGATCTCTGCGCCGTCGCGATCGTCGGGATCGCCAGGCACAGAACCAGCAGCAGGGAGACCGGGCGGAGTTGCATCAGAGCCATCGGCTTTCCAGGTGTGCGAGTTGGAACCGGGAGACCGCCGGCAACAATCCGCCGGTTCGAGGAAGCCCGCATCGACACGGCCAAGGGAGTGGAAAAGAGATCACGACCACGAATGTGGCCAGCCGAATTCAGCATAGTCCGGTCTGACGAGGTTCGCAAGAACAGCCCCCCGGCCTAGAATGGACGGTCATGCGGACTCCCCCAGACACCCCGCCCCCCAATTACCTCGGCAGGAGATTTCAGCTGAGGATGGTATCGATGGTCATCCTGCTGGTGCTGGTGTTGCTGGCAATCGAGCGGGCCCGGGAACCCAGTTCATGGTACTGGCTGACCGGCCCACCCCGTCCGGCCGCCGGTCCCGCCGATGCAGCCGACACGACCAAGTCGACTTCCGGACCGGCCACTCCCGAGATCCTCGCCTCGGTGACGGTGCCCGAGGAGGATCTTGCCGAGATCACCGACGATTCGGTCGGATTGCGAGGCGAGGAGATCGGTTCGTATCACCGGATCCTGGCCCGAGCCAGGGACCTGCCGCAGGCGTATCTCGAGGCGGCTGCCCGCGATGCGGCGTTTTCGGTGCTGCAGAAACAGCCCGGGCATTTCCGGGGCCAGGTGATCACTGTTTCGGGCGATCTGCGACGGCTGACGAACTTTCCGGTTCGTGAGAACGAGGAAGGGATTACCGAGTTGTACGAGGCACTGGTCTTCACCGCCGACAGCGGCACGACTCCCTACCGTATCCGCCTGACCACTCCACCGACCGGGCTGCCCACCGGCGAATCGATCGATCCGGCGACGCCGGTGCGTGTGGTGGGCTACTTCTTCAAGCGGGACCAGTACATCGTGCAGCAGGATCTCCGGGTCCACGCAGCCCCGCTGCTGTTGGCCCAGCGGATCGACCGCCGAATGGTCGTTGCGGCGGGTGCGACCAGCCTGCCGCCGACCGCCGCCGATCGGCTGCGGTGGGCAGTGACGTTGCTGGGAATGGTCGTGGCCGGGATCGCGATGGCGATGTTGTGGACCTGGCGAACCCGCCAGGGCGACCGCCGCTTCGCCGCCGACGGTCTCAAGAGATCGACGGCCGCTCCCGACGGAGCGATCGAGGCTCTCGAGGGAGTCGAAACGGTCGACCCGGACGAGTTCTTCCGGCAGATGGGCGAAAGCGAGAACGTCAACCAGGAGTAGCCGCCGTCGCCTCCTCGATCGACTCCCCGGCCACCTCGACCAGTCGATCAACCGACGAGGCCGGCATGGCCGGAGCCGGCATCAGGACCACGACGTCGCCTAGCGGCCGGATCACCACGCCACGACGCCGGGCCGCCAGTGTCACCAGGTGCCCGGTCCGACGCTCGGCGGGAAACGACACGTTGCCGTCGCGGTCGGCCACCAGTTCGATCCCCACCATCGCACCCCGTTGCCGCACTTCCCCCACGTGAGGGTGATCGGCCAGCCCGACCAGGCCCCTTTCGAGCCGCCCGGTCACTTCGGCCACGTTCTCCAGCACGGAGTTCGTCTCGAAGAGATCCAGTGATGCCAGCGCGGCCGCACAGCCCAGGGCATTTCCGGTGTAGGTGTGGCCGTGAAAAAACGTCCGTCCCTGGTGAGGTTCGCCCAGGAACGCCTCGAAAACGGGCCCGGTGGCCAGCGTCGCGGCCAGTGGCAGGTAGCCACCGGTCAATCCCTTGGCCAGGCACAACAGATCCGGCGTCACCGCCTCGTGCTCGCACGCGAACAACGTCCCGGTGCGACCGAAAGCGACCGCCACCTCGTCGGCAATCAACAACAGGCCCAGTTCACTGGTCAATTCGCGGAGACGCTTCAGGTACCCCTCGGGGTGGACCAGGATCCCGGCGGCTCCCTGGACCAGGGGTTCGATGACCACCGCGGCGATCCGCTCGTGGTTCTCGCGCAACAACCGCTCCATCTCGTCCTGGCAGCGATCCAGCCACTCCTGGTCGGTGAACCCCTCGGGGTGACGAAACGCCACGGGTGCCGGCAGCGTCATCGTGTCGAACAGCAGCGGTCCGTAAACCGAGTGAAACAGATCGATCTGGCCCAGGCTGACCGAGCCGATCGTATCGCCGTGGTAGGCTCCGGAGAGGCCGACGAACAGGTCCCGCCCGGCCCCGGCCGCTCCGGACTGGCGTTGGAACTGCCAGGCGATCTTCAGGGCCACTTCGACAGCCGTCGAACCGCTGTCCGAAAAGAAGACGTGGTCCAGCCCCGCCGGAGTCGTCTCAACCAGCCGCCTGGCCAACTCGATCGACGCGTCGCTCCCGAGTCCGAGCAGGGTCGAATGAGCGATGCGGTCGAGTTGACCCTGGATCGCCCGGTCGATCTCAGGCACGCGGTGGCCATGCACGTTGCACCACAGCGACGAGACGCCATCGAGAAAACGCTGTCCCGATTCGTCGAGGAGATCAAAGCCGTCCCCGGCGACGATCACCGGGGCGGCCTCGCACGCGTAGGCCTGCATCGGTGTAAACGGGTGCCAGACAAACCGGCTGTCATCGGCGGTCAGCGACATCGCCCCCGCCCTCCAACGCCGTCATCGGCTGCGGTTGACCAGGCCCTCGAGAACCTGCAGAGAATCTAGCCGAGCAGGTCTCGCACCATGTTCCGCTCGGACCGCAATTCGTCCACCGTGGCAGCGAGCTTCTCGGCTCCGAATTCGTTGTGCTCCAGTCCCGTGACAACCGACCAGGTGGTCCCGTCGGAGGTCAGCGGGAAACTCGAAATCAATCCCTGGTCGACCCCGTAACTGCCATCGCTGCAGACGGCCGCGCTGAACGAATCTCCGGCAGAGGTCGGGCAGTGGATGCTCCTGACACTGTCGATAACCGCGTTGGCCGCCGACGCGGCGCTGGAGGCTCCACGTGCCTTGATCACCGCCGCTCCCCGCTGCTGCACCGATTTGATGAACTCCCCCTGCAACCACGCCTCGTCGCCGATCACTTCGACCACGGCCCGGCCACCGATCGTGGCGTTGTAGAAGTCGGGGTACTGCGTCGCCGAGTGGTTGCCCCAGATCGTGACGTTGCGGACGTCGTTCACGGCCGAACCCGATCGAAGGGCCAATTGGCTGACGGCCCGGTTCTGGTCGAGCCGTGTCATGGCGTACCAGCGGTCCCGTGGCACATCCGGAGCATTGGACATCGCGATCAGGCAGTTGGTGTTGCACGGGTTCCCCACGACCAGCACGCGGACATCATCCGCCGCGGCGGCCTGGATCGCACGCCCGGTCGGAGCAAAGATGCCACCGTTGACCGTCAGCAAATCGGCCCGCTCCATGCCCTCCTTGCGAGGCACACTGCCGACGCACAGCACCCAGTTGGCTCCACCGAACCCATCCTCCAGGTGATCGCTGTCGTATTTCTCGACACCGGCCAGCGTCGGAAAGGCACAATCGGCCAGTTCCATCTCGACACCGTCCAGGGCCGGCAACACGGGAGGAATCTCGACCAGTTGCAGGATCACCGGCTGGTCGGGACCGAACATCTGGCCGCTGGCAATTCGATAAACCAGTGCGTAGCCGATGTTGCCGGCCGCACCGGTCACGGCCACTCGAATCGGATCGGTCATTGGGGAAATCTCACTGCGTCACGGTTCTGGAAGTCCGCCCGGGATGAGCCCGGCACGACACCGACTTTTAGCGTCTGGCATTCCCGGCAGCAACCGTCATCGATTCGCAGACACGATCCGTGCCGCCGTGGGTCCGACGTTCGTGTCCACGACCACATCGGTTCCCGGCTGACTCGCCTCACGGCGGACGACCACCAGAGCCACGGCCGAACCGGGTTCGACCGAGTCGTGCTCGACCCCGGCAACCGACCCCACCCGCCCCAGTTCACGCCCCCCCTGATCACCCCCAATCGACCGGATCACTGCGCCCACCTCGGGCCGCTCGGATCCATCGATCGCCAGGCCTCTCAACAACTGGTTCACGTGCCCCCGAGACTCGATTCGTGCAATCGTCTCCTGTCCCAGGTAGCAGCCCTTGGAGAACGAGATCGCCTGCCGGTCGCGGTCGACTTCCTGGGCGAAGTTTTCGGAGGTGATATCGATGCCGACAACCGGCAACAGGGCTGCGATCCGCAGCGATTCGAAGGCCTCGGGAGATCCGACCGGCACACCGGCGGCCACCGCCGCCAGCGGCAGGTCCTCGGAACCCGCCACCTCGATCCACAACACCACGTCCTCACAGCCGATCCAGTCGACGACAGCCCGGCCAACCGGCAGCCCGATCGATCCGACCAACGTCTCGACGATCGACGTGGCTGCCGCCTCGGCCTGAGGGCCACAGACCACCGCCCGCGACGTGGACGCCGTCGCATCCTCGATCACCACGTCCTCGGTGATGATGTACTTCTCGAGATGACCTCTCAGGTCATCGACCGACGAGCCGACCGTGTGCAACCACAGCCGCTCGGGCTGGGCACACACCCACACGTGTCCGAGCACGTGCCCCTTCATGTCGGTCACAAACGCCTCGCACGTGTCCCCCTCGGCCAGCGCCTCGATGTCGTTGGTGCAGAAGTTGTGCAGGAATCTGCACCGGTCCTCACCGCGCAGCAACAACCGTCCGCCGGCCGAAGCATCAAAGAACGTCGCGCTCGGAACCACCACGGTCTCCCCCAGTGTCACTCAACGCCTGATCCGCACCTTCATCGTCGGACCGGCACGATCGCCACGTCGTCGACCAGTACGTGGCCGACGGCTCCGCCCAGCCCGATCCGCACGATCGCCTCGCGGGCCCGCGGCGGAACCGAGACGACCTGTCGTGTCCGGATCCACCCGTCAGCCGCAACCCAGGTCCCCACCCGTCGCTCGCCGATCGGCCGACGTGTGACATCGAAAAAGACCACTGTCAGTCCCGGACGCTCGCCGGGTCGCTTGCCCGGCTTCGACTCGACCACCCGACGCCTCAGCGTGACTTCAAGTTTCCCGATGCGACGACCGTCGATGGGAAAGCCCTGCAGCACCTGCGAAAGCCGACCGGGATCACGGTTGGAGAGTTCCAGGCAGCGACGCCCCTCCACCGGCGATTCGGTCGAGATCTTCACCTGTCGTCTGTAGTACCAACCGGACGGCTGATCGATCGGTTCGTCGGAGAGTAACGACGCCGGGGACTTCTCGGTCTCTTCGAACCCACCGTTGATGATCCGCGGCCGCAGGGGATCCGGCTTGATCTTCCGCCGGGATTCGCTGATTCCGGTCATCGGGACAAACAGGGCCGGGATCAACTTCGTCTGCACCAGCCGGCCTCGCTTCTTTTCGAACAGGTAGAACACCTGCTGGTACCGTTCGCCGAGCGGGATCAACAACCGGCCACCTTCCTTGAGTTGATCGACCAGCGGGGCGGGAACCTTCTCGGGCGAACAGGTGACGATGATCTTGTCGAAGGGCGCCTTCTCGGCCCAGCCCTTGTAGCCGTCGCCAATGCGGGTGTGCACGTTGTCGTACTTGAGTTTCTGCAGCCGCCGCCGAGCCGTCCGGCCGAGCGGTTCGACGATTTCGATAGTGAACACCTCGCGGACCAGTTCCGAAAGCACCGCCGCCTGGTAACCGCTGCCGGTGCCGATTTCGAGCACCCGGTCTGTTGCCTTCGGAGCAATCGTCTCGGTCATGTAGGCGACGATGAAAGGCGGGGAGATCGTCTGGCGATACCCGATCGGCAGGGCGGAGTCCTGGTAGGCGTACCGCCTCATCGACAGCGATATAAACTCGTGCCGCGGCACTGTTCTCATCGCCCGCAGCACCCGCTTGTCTCTGACCCCCTCGGCCTCGATGTTCACCCGCACCATCCGCTCCCTCAACTCCGCCAGCGTGTCGGCGGCAACCGCCGAACCGGCTGGCCACCCGGCCAGCAGCGTGGCGGTCAGCCCGAGCAAAAGAGACTCCACGACGTGTCGTGTCGAGAAGTGGTGGGACGAATCGATCATCGGCAACCGCCAAGGGGAGGGGATACCCGGCCTTGAGTGAGCCGGTACCGGAACAGCGAGATTATAGGCTCAGCCTGACGCGACGAAAACGCCGTTCCGGGCTGTTGTCGCACCGCGGGGAAGTTATATTGGCGCCGCCGGTGCAAGCCGGAACAGAAAGACCGTTCAAACTGGTTGGTCTCGATGCGCCCCGCAGGGGACGGGAGTCAGGTCACCTGGAAGCGACCATTCGGGAACGCCTGTTCGGGTACGAGCAGGCCTTGGCGCATCCGCTGAGCGTCACGATCGTCGGCGGCGTGGTCGCCGGGCTGATTGTCACCGGCGCGCTCATCCTGGCGCTCAGGCGGCGGATCAGCGACGACGTCTACCACGCCGCATTCCAGCGGTGGCGGAGCTGGTGCTGGCTGGTCGGAGTGATCTTCCTGCCGGTGCTGGCCGGAGCCCTGCCGACAATGCTGGCGGTGATGGTGCTCAGCCTGCTGTGTTTCCGCGAGTACGCGCGGGCGACGGGGCTGTTCCGCGAAAAGACGATCTGTGCGGTTGTGGCACTGGGAATCCTGCTGGTGACCTTCGCAGCGATCGACCACTGGCAGGACGACCGGTTGTTCTTCGCCCTGGGCCCCCTGGTGGGGGCGCTGATCGTGGTCGTCAGCATCCCTTCGGACCGGCCCAGGGGATTCATCCAGCGGGTGGCCCTGGGAGTGCTCGGCTTCGCCCTGCTCGGGTTCTCGCTGGGCTACATTTCGAACATGGCCAACGTGGTCCACCTGGGCGGAACCGGGGCCGACTACCGACCGCTGGTCCTGCTGCTGATCACCGCGGTCGAACTCAACGACATGATCGCCGCAGTGATCGGACGCACCCTCGGCCGACGCCCGTTCCTGCCCGAGACCAGCCCTCAGAAGACCTGGGCCGGCGCCGTCGGAGCAGTGGTGATAACCACCGCGCTGGTCGCCGCCGCCGGTGGCTGGCTGTTCTCCGGCACCCCGGTGGCACATCCGGGATGGCTGATCGGACTGGGGCTGCTGATCAGCGTGCTCGGACAACTCGGTGACCTGACCCTCTCGTCGATCAAGCGGGATGTCGGAGTCAAGGACGTCGGGGCCACCCTCCCGGGACACGGGGGCCTGCTCGATCGATTCAACGGTTTGGTGTTGGTACCGCCGGCGGTTTACCATTACCTGTCCCTGGCGCTGGGCGAGACCGGACCGCTGGGGTCGGAAGCCCCGTTCCGGATCCTGACCGGGTCGTGGGGAGGATAGCGGCGTGGACAACTGGGACCTGACGCCCGCACGGGACCTGGAACTGGCCGGAGCCGAACGGCATCGCAGCTACCAGCGAGAAAGCGGACTGCTGTCCAACGTGACCCGCTTCGCCTGGTGGTCGGTGGTGCGAATTTCGCTGGCGGTGCTGCACCGGCTCGAAGTGCACGGCCGCGAAAACCTGCCCGAGTCCCCCTCGTTCGTACTGGTCGCCAACCACGCCAGCCACCTCGACGCCATGGTCCTGGGTGCCACGCTCCCGCTGCGACTCCGCGACCAGTTGTTCCCTCTGGCCGCCGGAGACGTCTTTTTCCACACGCCGGCACTGGCCGCCTTCTCGGCCACCGTGCTCAACGCGCTGCCGGTCTGGCGGAAGAAGGTCGGGGCCCACGCGATCCAGCAACTCCGGTCGCGGCTGACCGAAGAGCCGAGCATCTACATCCTGTTCCCCGAGGGTGGCCGGACGCGGGACGGTTCGATGAGACCGTTCAAGTCGGGAATCGGCATGATGACCGCCGGCACCAACGTGCCCGTGGTTCCCTGCTACCTCGAGGGGACCTTCGAGGCCTTTCCGCCCGAGACGTTCATCCCGCGACTGCACAAGGTCATCGTCCGCATCGGGCGACCCCGCACCTTCGAACACCTCGACAACCGTCGGCCTGGCTGGGACGAGGTCTCCGGACTGCTCGAAGCCGACGTGAAAGCCCTGGCCGAGAACCGATCCCCATCACCCAACCGCCCGACTTCCCATTGGAACTGACACCTGTGTCCCACCACGTCCTGCTAGCCGGTCTCTTCCACGAGACCCACACCTTTCTCGACGGCCGCACGCCGCTGGACGACTGGACGATCCTCCGGGGCGAAGAACTTCTTTCGGCCCGCGGCGACGCATCCCCGTTGGCGGGAGTGCTCTCGGTCGCCGACGCGTGCGGCTGGACCCTGACGCCGACCGTCGACATGCGAGCCACTCCGAGCGGACCGGTCGACGACGAGGTGCTGGAGGTCTTCTGGGAGCGGCTCTCGGCGGGTTTTACCGACGGCCCCTTCGACGGCATCTACCTGGTGCTCCACGGTGCGATGGTCTGCGAGAACTGCCCGGACGTCGAAGGCGAAGTGATCGATCGGATCCGGGCCGTCGAGAGCCTGGCCGACCTGCCGATCTGCGGGGTCCTCGACCTCCACGGGAACATCTCCCGGCGAACGATCGAAGAGACCCAGGGCCTGGTCTCCTACCGCTTCAACCCACACACCGACGGCCACCAGGTGGCCGTCGAATCGGCACAACTGCTCGAGCAGATCATGACCAGTGGCCGCAGGCCTCGATCGGTCTGGGCCGCACCGGGAGTGATGTGGCCTCCCACCGGGACCGGCACCGACGACGATCCGATGAAAACGCTGGAATCGATGGCCCGCCGGATCGAGATGGACGACCCCGACATCGTCGCCGTCAACGTGATGGGGGGGTTCAGCTTTGCCGACACGCTCGATACGGGTGTCAGTTTCGCCGCCACCACGTTCGGCGACCCCGAGGTCGCCCGGGCCCGGCTGGCCGAACTGGTCGACCACGCCGTGGCCTTCCGGCACCAGGGGAACATCGTCGACCCGCCCCTGGCCTCGTGCCTGGACGACGTCGATCGTCACATCGCTGACGGCGAGACCCCGGTGGTGCTGGTCGAACCGTCGGACAACATAGGCGGCGGTGCCCCCGGCGACGCCACCACCATACTCGCCGAGTTCATCTCGCGTGACATCGACGGAGCGGTGGCGATCATCAACGATCCCGAGTCGGTCCAGGCCGTCTCGGATCTCGAAATCGGTGCCTCCACCACGCTGTCGATCGGCGGCAAGACCAGCCGGCTGACCGACGGACCGCTGGAACTGACCGTCACGCTCGAATCGACCAGCGACGGTCGCTTCACGCTCGAAGACCCTCACAGCCACCTGGCCAGCGGGGCCGGGCTCCACATCCGGATGGGCCCGTGCGCGGTCGTCCGCTGCGGCGGCGTGCGGATCCTGTTGACCTCGCTGAAGACACCGCCCTTCGACCTCGCCCAGCTCCGCAGCCAGGGGATCGCCCCCGAGGAGTGTTCGGTCGTCAACGTCAAAGCCGCCGTCGCCCACCGCCAGGGCTGGGACCCCGTCACCGCCCACACCTACACCGTCGATACCCCCGGCCCGTGCTCGAGCGACATCTCGCGGCTGCCGTTTCAACTGGTCAACCGGCCGGTGTTTCCGCTGGATGAGTCGGCATCGCCTCGCCTCTAGGGCGTCTTCACCGGTTCCAACACGTACAACTGGTGGCCGATCCCCTTGGCAGTGAAGTCCTCGGGCGGCTCGGTCTTCTCACCCCGGACAAAGCACAGGAACAGACGGTTGCCCTGGTAACGGTAGATCCCCGTCATCAACAGGCGTTCGCCGTTGTAGACCTTGAATTCCGCCGGCTTCGCCTTGGTGTTGGCCCCGTAAGTGAACCGGTACTCGATCGCGTCCAGCTTGGCGACGTTCAATGCCGCCTTGCCCTCGGCAAACGAGAGCATACGGCCCTTGAGCGAATCGGCGGGCTTGCCCGAAACGACCGCCGAGACGATCTTCCAGTTGCCGTCGATCGCCGATGCCGGCTTTCGCTTGGGCTTCGCCGGGTTGATTTCCGCGATCTTCAGCTGCTTGAACGACCCGGTGATGACCGACCCGTCAGACTTCTTCTTGTGCTGGACCGTACAATTATCTCCGACCTTCGGCCGGCCCGACTGAAAGTTCACCGTGATGATCCGGTCGTTGGCCTCCCACGACAAAGCCAGCCCGTTGATCGTATACGTGGGACTCTCGTTGCCCTCGCCATCACGAGTGGTCCCGTCGGGATTCAGCTGGATCGAGATCCTCTGCCCCTGGGAAGTCGTCGCCACCAGTTCGCGGTTGTTCACCGTCTCGAACAGTTCCTTGGCAGAACCCTGCAGGTTGGCTCCCGGCGATTTCGCCGGTGGGCCTGCGTTCTTCTTCTTGGCACCCTTTGTCGCTGCCGCGCTTCCGGAGGAATTCGGCCGTCGAGCCGTCCCGGTCGCATCACCACGTTTCAATGACAGTTGCAGCACCGAGGCCCCCTTGGCATTCAGCGCTTTCGGACGAGGCTGGCCCGGCAGCGCCACGGTCAACTTCAGGCTGTTCCCGCGGAACTGGTAGAGTCCCAGGAGTTTCTTGTTGCCCGACTGCAACCAGTCGAATGTCCGGGGATTGACCGTGATGTTGATCAGGAACGTCGACTGCAGCGGCTGCTGACCGGCCCGAACCTGCTGCAACAGGCGGTTGTTCTGGAAGGTGAACCCCTGGTTGACCATGCTGGCCACCGCCTTGCCGTTGACGCTGGCCGCGGTGACAGTCCACGCCCCCTGGAACTTGGCCTGGTCCTTCGAACCGTCGTCGTTGGGATCAACGGGGACGGCAACCGCGTCACCACCAGCGATGGCTTGAACGCTCCCGTCGGCAAACGCCACGTTGGCTCCACGCTCACCATGGTGCCCGCTCAACTCGCCCGGGGAATCGAAGGGCCTGGGATCGGTCCACGCCACCGCGTGCTCATCACCGGCGTCGACGATCAACTGCACCACGGCCGGCCCCAGGCTGGCCAGGGCAGCCTTGTCCAGCGGCTTGCCGTCCTTGTAGGCCGACTTTCCGGAAACAACCAGCCGGTAGGTGGTCATCCCCGCTTCCAGTTCACCACTGGGGCAGACATAGGACGGCGGGATCTTCCCGATCAACGCCTTGTTGTGGAGACTGTCCCAGGGCTCGTCGAGCTTGAACTGATCGTAGAGAGCTTTTCCCTCGATGTAGGGCAGAATGGCCACCCGCCAACTCAGCAACGGCTTGCCGTCCTTGGAAGTGATCGACGCAGCAGGAAATGTTCCCCCCGGATTGCCGTCCCGGTAATTGAAGAAAGCCAGGGCGATCTGCTTGAGGTTGTTGCGGCAACTTGCGGCACGTGCTGCCTCGCGAGCCTGCTGAACTGCCGGCGCCAGCAATGACACCAGGCCACCGGTTTCACCGCCCGCAATCTTGAAGGCCGCCAGGAACCCGAACTCGGGACCGGCCTGAATGATCTTCGATCCGTTGAGCCCCGCTTCCACCGGCTGCAGCAGCTCGGCGAGATAGGTGTTCTGCTTCAGAGGAACCAGCAGCTCCCGGCCCAGTTTCAGCGCCTCGGTCATCGACACCTTGCCCGACGCGGCACCCGCCTCGTCGGAGGAAAGCCCCTGCAGTTTCAGGGACATACTTCCATTTTCCAGCGTCTTAAAGCCGAGCCCCAGGCCCTTGAGCTTGCCGTTGAGCCCCAGCAGCGACTTGATGGCCGGGTGCTGTGCGTCGGGCGAGGCCGCAAAATTGGGCGGCAACGGAATGGCCAACGGCTCGGGCAGCGTCATCGCCACGACGAAGTCCTGGCCCCCATCGACAAATGCCAGGTCCGGTCGTGGAGTGTACGGGTCTCCGTTGGCAATCAGCTGCTTGATGAACGACTCGACGCTGAACACCAGCGTCTTGGAGTCCGCCTGGTGGACCAGCACCCTCGGTGCGTCGCCTTCCTGTGGGAGAGCAAAGACGGTCGTGCCGTCCAGGGTGAGCTTCTCCATCTTCTGTCCGATGGCAGCCACGTGCGCCTGCGACAGAGGCTGACGCAGGTGAACGACCATGGCCGGGATCAGTTTTTCCTTGGCCGCTTTCTCGATGGCCTTCTCATCGATCTGGCCTTTCGAAGCCGACAAAGCCACCTTCATCACGTCCGTCACGCCGCTGACGCCCACGGTGATCTTGTCCACGTCATCGGGACCCAGGATCGTTTCCTTCTTGATCTCCTCGAGCATCTGCTTGAGTTCAGGGCCAAGAGTCGGGTTGCTCAGGGCCTGCTGTGTCTCGGCGGAGGCCCACAGCTTGCCAATGTTGAAAGCGGCCACCACCTGCGAATCGGCCGGCAGCCAGTGCGTGTCAAATTCCTGGTTCGGACCGGCATCGGGCGGCGTCACGGCCTGGGTGGTCGACTGGGACTGTCCGGCGGCCTTCTCGGCATCCGGAGCCTCCTTCGCGGCACCCGGAGCACCCTTCTTGCCACCCCGACCGCCCTTCCTGCTACCTCGACCGCCCTTCTTGCCACCTCGACGCCCCTTCTTGTCACCCGGGCCGCCCTTCTTGGCACCACCGGGCATCCCCGGCATGCCACCACCGGGCATCCCCTGCATTCCACCGCCGGGCATCCCACCACCGGGCATACCCGGCATCCGGCTGTCGCCACCCTGGGCAACCTGGTCGCCTCCGCCGATCCATCCCATCTGGCGGGCACCGAAGAAGCCACCGACTCCGACAACCGCCAGGCCCACGACGGCGCCAACGATGATCCAGAGCTTCTTGCCGGACTTTTTCGGCGCTGCGGCCTGCGACTTGGCAGAACTCGCCGGTGCTTCATCGAGATCCCCGAAGTCGTCCCCCTCGTCGAACTCGTCAAAATCATCGAAATCGTCGAGGACTTCGTCCTCGTCGGGAATCGTGATCACGAACGGCTGTTTGCACTTCGGACACGGCACCTTCCGTCCCGCCGCATCCCGGTTCTTCAGCTTCAACGTGGCCTGGCATTCCGGGCAATGAACTTCGATCGGAGCCGGCATCGGACCTCTCCTGCAGAGCGGGTGTCGGGCAGCGGCCTCGGATCACCTCGCGACAGACCGGCACGTCGGCGCAGCCACGCAACAGAGGTGAAGCCTTGATCGTAACCGCCTCACAGCGGGGTCACAAGAAGCGTTTGAGCACGACCCGTCTAGGCCGTCGCACCCGCTCTCAGGCGACCGGTGATCTCGGTCAACCACTCCTCCGGCGGCGGCGCAAACGGCCGGAATTTCTCCAGCGTTCCCTGCTCACTCAGGAACAACAGGGCCCGGTGATCACCCAGGCGGCTGGCGGTCGCCGAATCGATCAGGTTGCTCGAATCCGACGCGTTCATCTGGAACGCCACGCGGATCTCGAACTCGCGGAGCGTCTGAGAATTGAGCCAGCGGTTCAGGTTGTTGTAGGTATCGCACCAGCAAAGCGTGTGAATTCCCAGCGCGGGTCCATCGCGGAGTATCGAGACCAGTTGCTGGCTGGCGCTGACGGTCTTCTCGGCATCGAGTCCTCCGAAGCTCGAACCGAACCCGAATTCATCCTCGCCGGGCCGGAGATCGCGGAAGCGGCCCAGGTGGTGGATGACCAGGTAAACCGGTGCGGCCGTATCATCATCCTCGCGATCCCGCCGCGCGACTTCCTCGGCCACTCCGGCCAACGTCTCGGCGACCTTCCGCGGCCTGACCACCTCGACTTGGTGAGGCAACAGTTCGGCCAACCGTTGCCACTGCTCGCCACCGGGTTCATCGGCCGCACTGCCGTCGCAGACGACGAATCGGCATCCGGCGTCGGGGGGATGCTGGGCGGCCAGCGAGAGCGTGATCGCCTCGAGCACCCCCAGCGCCTGTTCGGGCTGTTGACCGACGACGACGAGGTTGGTGCCGCTTTGCCGGCGAAACCGCACGGCCGGAGCTGACTTGATCTGAACCGCCTCGCCCATCCACGCCAACGGCGAGGCCACCGATTTCTCCAGGGGAACAGCCGCCAGGCACTCGGCCAACGGACGACTCGACGTCACGTCGGCCGACACGTTGCCCTCGAAGACCAGCATCTCGCCGCTGGCGTGGCCCTCGGCGTCGGCCTTCTCTCGCAACGCCCCCAGCCGTTGCTCGCGAGTCTCGTCACCCAGCCACGCGATCTGGAACGGGTGGTTGCCCTCCAGCAGCCCGTTGGCATCGTTGTAGATCGCCTCACCCGGCCGGGTCAGCAGGCGTGCCGCGGTGTTCTCTTCGCTGAGAATCAGGTGCGCATCCGATTCGCTGCACTGCAGTGCCACTCGAACGGCCACCTGCCCCAGCGTGCTGCGGGCCAGCGAGTAGGCTCCGCCGAGCGTCTGCGAGCCGAGCAGCACGTGGATGCCGAAGGCCCGGCCCTGGCGGACCAGGCGGTCCAGCAGCAAAGACGCCTGCTGGTGAACCCGGTCGTCCTCGACGAAGAACTCCTGGAATTCGTCGATGATCAACAGCACCCGCGGCAGGGCTTCTTCGGGCATCGCATCGCGGAACCCGGCCACATCCTGCACCTGGTGCTTGCGGAACAGGTCGCCACGCTCGGCCAACATCGCGTCGAGTCGCTCGAGCACGCTCAGGCCAAACTCCCGATCGCTCTCGATCGCGACCACCCGTGCGTGGGGCAACCGGTTGGTGACGTAGGTCTTGAACTCGACCCCCTTCTTGAAGTCGATCAGGTAGAACTCGACCTGGTCGGGAGCGTAGTACAGCGAGACATTGGTGATCAGCGTGTGCAGGAAACTCGACTTGCCCGACCCGGTCTTGCCGGCAATCAGGACGTGTTGAGACGTCCCGCTGCCCAGATGCAGGTCCTGCAGCTTGGTGGCCCCGGCCCGGCCCAGCGGCACATCGAGACTGCGGCGGCTGTCCCGCCCCCAGTACTCCTCCGGGGCGGGAGCGATCCGATCGAACGACACCTCGACTCGACGCGTATCGCGAGCCTGCTCGCCCACGGCTCGGACAATCTCGACGAACTCGGACGGCTCCGGCGGCGGCTCGATCGCCAACGGCAGCCAGCCCAGTTGCGGGTCCTGCCACGCGAACCGGTCGCCGGTCCAGGCCAGGCAGTTGGCGTGCTGGCGGAGATCTTCGAGGTCGAAGTTGTGAGGCAGTTGCTGACGGCTGTCGACACTGACCAGGGTGTAGACCCCACAACGGGCTCCGCTGGAGGCGATGCTGACCAGCCGGCGGACGGCGGTCTCGCTGAAGTTGACCGGAAAATTGGCCACCACCAGCACCTGGTACGGCTCGGCCACCTCGCCGGCGTACTCGTTGTACTCCTCGATCGTTTCGAACTGGTTCCGCAGGTAGGTCTGGAAGATGTTCTCCATGTGCTCGGTGAGGTTGGCCAACTGGCGGTCGATGTGAGCCGACTCGGTCCAGATCCGCCCCGAGACAAGCAGTTCGTCGAAGTCGGCCAGGTGCATGAAGGCCGAGAAGTTGTCACCCAGCCCGACCGGGTCGATAATCGTCAGCCGCAGCTTGCCCGGCGGCAACCCCGTCAGCAGCCTCAGCATCGACGTCTGCAGGGCTCTCACGGCCGTGTCGCGCCCCTCGCGGTCGGCCTCCAGCAGCAGGCTGGCACGCTCGGGGAACGGCAGAATCGCCGGCATCGGCATGCTGGTTCGAACCGGCTGAAGCTGTTCGTTGGCCGGGATCCCGCCAGGGACTTTTGAGAGATCGACGTCGAAGGTGCCCAGCCGCACGGCCGGCGGCACCCGATCGGGAGGTCGGTAGCCACCGTTGGCCAGGTCCAACCACGCCGGAAACAACTCCTCACAGCGGGCGACCATGTCCCGGGTCGCGGTGTCGAAAATCCCGCAGGCGGTCTCCCAGTTCTCCTTCAATCCGGAAAATGCCCTCTGGAAACGCTCGCGTTCGCTTGCCGTCCGTTGGGTGTGTTCCTGGTCCAACTGCTCACGTTCGACCCGATAGTCCCTCTCGATGTCCTCGAGCCGCTCGGACCGCTCGGTCTCACAATCGACCTCCTGCTGCTGCCGCCGATTCTTCAAGTTCTTGATCGTCTCGGGGAACCGTCGGTGCACCTCGTCCAGTTCCGCCTTGTGCCGATTCAAGATCTCCGCGGCACGGCCCGACTGGATCTCCTCGATCCGTCCGATCGCGTTCTCGCGCTCCTCGACGATCACGTGGTACCAGTCGGTGAACTCGTCCTTCCGGCGGCCGAATTCCTGTTGCGACGCCTGCAGCCAGTGCTGTCGAGCACGGCGGGCATCGGCGGTGTGCTCTCCCAGCCTCTCCCACAACCGCCGGCAACCGATTCGGGCGACCAGCAACACCAGTCCCAGGAGCATCATCGAGGCCACCAGCGAGGCCCCCACCGACATGCCGACTGCGGGGCCGAGGCTGTTGGCATCCCGGACCAGTTTCAGCTTCGCGGGCACGTCCAGGACGATCAGCGGCACGGCGATCAGCGCGGTCAAAAGGCCCCACGCCACCAGCGGACGAATTCCGCTGAACAACCGGGGCAGCCACAGACGACCGATCGCATCGATGTCGTGGTTGGCCCTGTCGACGCACTCGACAAAATGCTCGAGGCAATCATCGGTGTCCGAGGGAGGACGGCTGCCCTGGCTGGCGGACGGGGCCTGTGGCTGTCGCCAGCCAGCCAACTGGCCGGCCACCGCTTCGACCCGACCGGCCAGGACCTCCCAGTCGGCCAACCGCCGCACGCGGCTGACCTTCAAGCTCGCCTTGTAGGTCTCGAACTTGTGCTTGGGACTGTCGTCGGCGGTGTCGTCGAGCACGGCCTGGACCATCCAGTGGGCCTCGTCCCGTTCCTGCTCGATCCGCTCCTGGTCGCCGACCGACTTCTGCTGAAGTTCCGCCACCCGGTCGTCGTACTCGATCTGGGTTGCCGAGATCTCGGCGTCGATCTGCGAGAGAGTCTCGTCGCGGACCAGGTCGTACTGGCGGATGATCGTGGCCCGGGCCTCATCGCGTTTCTGCTCGAGTGCCCGACAGGCATCCCCGTAGCCCCGATCCTCGGCCTCGCTCCGTCCCGCCTGGTCACCGGCCAGGGTCTCCTCGGCGTGCACCCGATCGGCCACCGCCTGCAACAGTCCCTGCACCAACTCGCGCTGCCGCGAGTGATCAAGCCGTTCGGAGAATCCGTCGGCATCGCCGTTGTCGGTGGGTGCAGTCGAATCTGTCATCGGGTCTCGTGGGACACACTAACGGTCCTCGTCCAGGCACTCGCGTTCGGCACGCCCCAGCACCTCGGCCAGGCGGCTGACCGCGTCGAGCGTCATGCGGATGGTCGGAGTGATCGGTGCGAGGTGTTCGGCTTCAAAATGGCGGCGGGACTCGTCGTTCCACGACAGCTGGGTCCGTTGCCAGGCAACTTCGAGTTGTTCCAGCGCATCGGACAGCCGGGCCGCCCCGGTGTGCAGGTCGACGATCTTCATTCGGCCCCCCCCTCTCCCGGGGCCGCATCATCGGAGATCACCGGCGGGGGCGGTTCGGGGGCCGAAACTGCCACGTACTCCTCCAGCGAAATGAGTATGCGGTCCAGCAAACCGGTCATCCGCGGCACGTCGCGCTGCAGCAGGTGGTCGAGTTGTCCACAGCGGCCGCGGAACTGGTTGGCCTCCTCCTCGACCACGCGCTGACAGCGGCTGACAACCTCCAGCTTGTGCTGCGAATATTCCAGCCGTGCCTTGGCACGTGCCAGGGCCTGTTTCTCCTCGATACACGACGGCCGGTGGTCTCCCACGGTCTTCATCTGGCACCGCTGCAGGCTCTGCCGCGCCTCGGCCATCCGGTCGTAGCCCCTGCGGACCTGCTGCTGCCAGTAGGCGGGCCGATCGTGCTCGAGCCAGTCGATCATCCGGTGGAGCTGGGCGTTGAGCGAGTCGAGGCAGTCGGTGGCCTGTTCGCCGAACCGCTGCAGGCTGCCGCGGAAATCGCGGACGGCTTCGACCGAGTGCACGTTGGCCGGAGCGTTCATCTGAGCCTCTCTCCCCGGTTCGTCTTGCTGATCATCCGGCCCACCGCACCTGGCCCGCAACGCCGCGACTGAACGAGATCCCGGCCTCTCACCGCTGCTGCAGATACTCCTCGAGCCGGGCCGCCTTGCGGACCAGGAACGGGATGTACGCGTCGTTGACCTCAACCAGGCGGTTGATCCCCTTGAGTTGTTCGGTGAACTGCTCGACGAACTTCTTGTTCTCCTGGTCCCGCCACGTCACGCTCAGCGACTCCAGTTGGCCGGCCATCGCGTTGGTGCGGTCGACCAGGTCAGTATTGAACTGCCTCAGCAGGCTGGCGAAACGTTTCAGTTCCTCGGGATCAGCGATCGCCTGTGGCATCACAACACTCCGTGGTCAGGACACTGTTCATTGTTAAGCCACGAACCGCAGACAGCAATACCGGGTGCCGCCACCTACTTGCGCAATGTCTTCAAATAGGCGTACAGGTCGGCATACCCGCGGTCGTCCAGCCCCTTCAACAACCCCGCCGACATCAGCGACTCGGGCCGACGCGCCTGGTACTCGATCTCATCTCTCTCGAGACGAATCGTCCGGTTCGTGCCGGTCCGCAGGGTCACCCCATCAACCGACTGGTAGACAATCAGCCCGTTGTAGACACGGCCGTCGCCCGTCTGGACAACGGTCGTCTGGTAACGGGGCGAGACATCCCGGTTGGGCAGCACGATGGCGGTGAACAGGTCGGTCCTCGAAAACCGACCGGCCGAACCGGCCAGGTCGGGTCCCAGGGCGCGTCGTCCCTGGTGACACTGCACGCAACCGCGGTTGGCAAAGACCTTTTTCCCTCGCGACACGTCACCGCTGGTCCAATCCACGTCGGCCAGCCGCTTCTTCAATCCTTCCAGGCTGGCCGCCGCCGCTCCCAACAGCCGCCTGGCCTCCTCCGGGTGAGCAGCCTCCAGGTACGCCGTCCAAGCCGCCACCGCCTTGGACTGGGCCACTCGCCCCTTTTTGCCGGACACGAAGCCGAACCGACGACCGGTGTTTCGCCTCAACAGCGACACCGCCCGCGACCTCAGGCCGTGTTCGGTGGCTGCCGCCCCCAACCGCCGCACTGCCCCCAGCAACGCCAACTGCTCGCCGGCAGCCGTCCGCTTGGGCAACTTCGCCAACGCCCCCAGGCACCCCCCCACCACCTCCAGCGACGAGGACGCCAATCCCTCGACAAACCGCTTCCGGTCAACCGGCTCGGCCCTCCTCGCCAGTTCCAGCACCACCGATCCACGAACATCCACTCGCTCGTAAGCCCCGCGGACTAGTGCACGGACCGCCGGGTCATCCGACTGGCCCAGCAACCGCACGACCTCGGCGGTCCATGGATAGTCTTCACCGGCCTTGCGGATCGCCGCCACGAACGCCGCGCGGGCCCGGGGTCGATCGGCCCGGGCGATTCGTCCGAGGAACAACACGTGGGACGGCAGGCCGAATCCGGGTGCCTCGAGCACCGCGAGGGGCAGCTTGGCGTCGTGTCCGCACAACGCCGCGTACAATTCGCCCACCCGATCGTCCCAGTTGCTGTCCTGGTTCAATCCCGTGCGGTCGATCTTGACCTGCAGACCCACCAGCGCCCGGGCCGTCCGCTTGCGTTGAACCTCGTTCCGAGCCAGGGGGATCCGTGCCGCGGTGATCAGGAAATGGAGGTCGGAAACGGGATGTGACCGCCGGTCGAGCTGCGCCAGGAACTTCTCCAGCAACCGGGGTTCGGCCGTCGAGACCATCGCCGCCAGCCGGGCCAGTTCGTTATCCAGTTCCCGGTTTCCGGTCGGGAACACCGTCTCGATCGAGCGGCTCACCTCGCCGGTCACCGGGCTCAGCGTCTCCGCGGGCAACACCGCACCGTAGCCGTCAAACACCGCCGCCCGGCCCCCGCTGGGCCCGACGTCACCCAGGGCCAGTTGAGCCAGCCGTACGGCATCCCGCTTCAGGCTCACCGGAACCTCGTCGGATGTTTCCGCTCCGAGAACCTCCAGCGCCACCACCAGGCCGTCCCGGTCCACGCCCTTCACGTGCGCCCGTCCGCCCAGCGAGGCGGCAATCCGGCCACGGGCCGGCAGTCGTTTCACCCTGGCCCGGATTCGCCGCCAGGCGGCCTCCGACATTCGTGCCACCGCCGCGGCGGCGACCTGGCGGGTCCGGCGATCAGAACTGTTCAACTGGACCAACAGCCCCGGTTCGATCTCCGACCAGTCCCACTTGCCCGCGACCCCCAGTAACGCCTCACAGGCCGCTCGCCCAACTCCCGGATCGGCATCATGCAGGAAACCGCCGAGTCGTTTGGCGTCCGGCTGTGCGGGGTCCGCCCGGCCCACCGCCCACGCCAACCGGGCCCGCACCGCCGCAGGCCAGCCGGCATCGACCTCGCCCAGCCGACCGAAATCGGGTCCGTCGAACAGGTCGACCAGGATCTCGACAGCCCGCGCTCTCTCCGCCGGCGAGAAACTCCGGTCACCGACCGCCTCGTGGAACGCCGTCGCTCCCAACTTGCGGGCCAGTGGCAACCACTTCTGGCGAGACCAACTGGCCAGCGGCTGGGGCATGTCCAGGCAGCGTTTGATCGGCGTCCGGCGACGACCGGTCGAACCGGCGATCGTCGCCGGATGAGTAATCCGGAACACGCTGCCGCGGGTGCCCCGCCCGCCCACCGACACGAACAACGCCCCGTCGGGGGCCACGGCAACGTCCGTCGGGGCAAACCCGAAATGCCCCCGCCCGGTCATGAACTCGATCGGCCTGTCCAGTCCGGATCCGCTCGCACCCGGCGGCGTCAGCGCCACCACCCGGCCGAAGGTCCAGTCACAGGCAAAAACCGCACCGTGGTACCGCTTCGGGAAGGCGGTGTGACGGTAACAGGCCACCCCGGTCGGCGAGCCCCGTCCGAAGGCGCCCACCACCGGCGGCATGTCCAGGAAGTAACCCGGCCGCTTCCAACTCCGCGAAAGCCAGCCGGTGCCGTGCGCCGGCAAGGCATGAAACACCCTGGTCGGCCGGTACCACGGCAACGACACGTCCCGTTCGCCGTCACTGTCGAAGACAAAGATGTCTCCGGCCCGGTTGAAGGCAAAGTCGTAGGCGTTGCGGAATCCGTCGACCAGGATCTCGCTGCCCGTCATCGACGGCGGCAGCCTCAGCAACGTCCCGGCCGACGGCGATCGGATGGGCGAGGAGCCCAGCGACGCGTAGGAGGCATTCACGCCGGCACCGTTGCCGGCCAACAGGTAGAACCAGCCATCGGGTCCGCGACGGATCGCGTGCGCGTCGTGTTCTCCACCGGCGCGGATCTTCAGGATCCGCTCGGGCGGGCCATCTGCACGCCCGTTCCGGTCCGCGTCCCGCAACCGCCACATCGCTCCGTCTCCGGTCGCCAACAGGTCGGGGCCGTCGAAGAACAACCCCTGAGCACCGCCGGAGGGACGATCCGAAAACTCCGTGAACGACTCGGCCCGACCGTCCCCGTCCCGATCGTGGAGAATCCGGACGTACCGCGGGCCGGCAACGACCACGCGGCCGGCCGAATCGATGGTCATCGAGTAGATGTTGCTGGCCAAATCGTCGTCGGCATACATCGTGACCCGAAACCCGTCGGGCACGCGCACACCTGCGGTCGGCGGGGTCGAGTCCTGGAATGCCGCGGCGTGGCCCGATGCCACCAGCCACGCCATTCCGCAGACAGACCAGACCCGCCAACCGTTCGCGATCTCCATCATTCCGCTCCTCGACGTCTCGGACTCACCCGCCACTCCGATGGCAGATCTTCTCGTGTGGCTTCCAGGATGTCACGCACATCGGCCCGCTGCCGATCGTTGAGCAACTTTTCGAGACCACCGGCGGGCCGACCTGCCAGCACCGCCTGAAACCGGCGGCCCAGCCGCTTCCGGGGCGGATCGGGCATCGCCGCCAACTGCGGCGAGTAGACCAGGTGACTCAGGCGATGACGAAACAGGCGACCGGCCAGGTCCAGTTGTCGCAGCGACCGTCCGTCGCGAGTCCGTGGACCCTGCTGCTGAAACCACTTGGCAAATCCGCTCGTGCCAACAATCTCACCCGCCCACCGAGGCTCCTCGGCCAACAGCAGATACCGCAGCAAGCGGTCCTCGGCATCCGACCGCCGCCCCAGCCTGTGCTCGTAGCAGACCCGGGTGATCAGGTTCTGACCATGCAACTGGTGTTCGAGGACCAGGTGTGCGACCACGTCGCTGTGGGGCGAAAGATACGTCTTGAGATCGGCCAGGGCATCGAGCCGAGCCAGGCTGCTGCGGAATGACGCGTCGTGGCGGTGCCGCCGGTTGTCGGCCCTGTTGACCAGGTTCCCCATGTGGGTCGACGGACCCAGCCGTCCGGTCACGTACCAGCCGCCCCAGCGGTTGGCGATCGGCGTGCTGCCGGTCACCCGCGAATAACCCTCGAGCGGCTTGCCGGTCGATTCGACCAGGAATGACCGGACAATGCCGCCGGGAACCGAGAGCGTGGTGCGACCGATGTGACAGGCCAGGCAACTCCGCTTGCGGTGGAACCGCGGCGGCCCGCCGGCGGCCGCTTCGGGCTGCGTCAACACGTAGAACATCGCGCCTTTGACCGGATCGACAGCCGACAATTCCAGTTCAGCGGTTCCCGGAACCCAGGCCACCGAAACCGCGTCATTGAAATAGACCGCCCGAGGCGTTTTCGGTGTGACCAGACGCTGGTTGACGGCCGTCTTGGAATAGACCAGCAGTTGCGAGGAGACGGGGACTCGCAGTGCGCGGAGGACCGCATCGAGATAACCGCGACCGGGCACCGGTTTGAGCACGACCTTGCCGTCGACCAGTCGTCGGTCGAGACGGGCGATGGGATCGGCGGTGGACTCACCGAGATAATCGACCGGGGACTGGCCAAACGGCAGGGGGTCATCCACGGTGACCGTCCGCGGCTCGGCGGCTGGCAACACCACGGGCAGGCAACAGAGAAAAAGAGCGACTCGGGACACGGCGAATTCTTCGGGAACGGGGTGACTTCTTACCGACAGTGTGCCACGAGCGGTCCCGTTGGCCAATTGCCAGCGTCGATTGAGATGAACTAAGATGCGGCCCGGAGCAAGCGACCCCGGACGTGTGCGGAAAACGAAAGAACGTGACACGATGAGACGGTGTTTGACCTGGATCGCTGTCCTGATTGTGGCCGCCCCGGCGGTTGCCCAGGACCAGCCCGACCTGTTCCAGCCCTTCGGCAACCTCGGCGACGGACCAGGCACGGTGGACGCGGTACCAAAGATCACCACGTCGCTGCACCCGGCCGCGGCCAGGCCGGGAGAACGGGTGACGCTGACGATCGAGGTGATCGTCCCCGAGGGGTACTACACCTACTCGATCGGTGACGACCCCAACTCGACGATCATCAAGATCTCCGAACACGCCGGACTCGAAACACTCGACAAGTCCCCCAGGCCCGACCACCCCGCGAAGATCGAAGTCACCAAGATCGGCAATATGGATTTCCGCCAGGAAAAACACATCGGGCGGGCGGTGTGGCGACAGGCATTCAAGCGGGGTGACGGCAAGGCGTCCATCAACGGCGCGATCACGCTGAGCATGTGCAACGCCACCGGCTGCCTGCCACCGGAGGAGTTTCCGATCGAACTCGCCCTCGGCGACGGTCCGGAGTTTCCCTTCACCCACGACATCACCCCGACCACCAAGGCCGGCGGCCAGCAGACGCCGGTGTCGTGGCACATCGAGTTGTCACCGGGATACGCCAGGCCCGGCGACACGGTGACGCTCTCGCTCTCGGCAACTCTCGAAGACGGGTTCCACATCTTCTCGCTCAGCCAGGACAAGAACAACGGAGGCCTGCCGACCCGGATTTTTCTCCAGGGACTGCGTGGTCTCGAGGCTGTCGGAGACGAATTCGAGGAGGATCGGCCGTTCGAGAAAAAGACGGTCGAACTCCCCACCGGCAACGTCAAGCAACGGCTCTTCCACGGCACGGTGACCTGGAGCCGGACCTTCCGCGTGACCGATTCCGCAATCGAGTCGGGCTACGGAGCACGGGGACGGGTGCTGTACCAGTACTGCGACGAGAAAGGCTGCCTGAAGGGGCGGGCTTCGTTCGTGATGGGCCACGTCGGCGAAGAGGACAAGATCGCCGAGGACGGGCAACAGAAGATGGTTGCCACCGAGACCGAGACTCCGGCCGCACCGGCCAGCCCGAAGACACTGCTGACCCAGGTCGGAGTCGCCCTTCTGGCCGGGTTCATTCTCAACTTCATGCCCTGCGTGCTGCCGGTGATCGGCCTGAAGATCATGTCGTTTGTGACCCAGGCCGGCGAAGACCGAACCCGTGCCTTCATGCTCAATCTTGCGTTCTCGCTGGGCCTGATGAGTGTCTTCGCAGTGCTGGCCACCCTGGTCGGCGTGGTCGGGGCCGGCTGGGGATCGCAGTTCACCAGTGCCCCCTTCAACATCGTCATGGCGGCAATCGTCTTCGTCTTCGCGCTGAGTTTCCTGGGTGTCTGGGAGATCCCGATTCCCGGCTTCGGCAGTTCCGGAGACACCTCCGATCAGGAGGGCCTGGGCGCCGCATTTGCCAAGGGGATCCTGACCACCATCCTGGCCACCCCCTGCACCGGACCGCTGCTGGTGCCGGCGATGAGTTGGGCGGTCAGCCAGTCGATCGGGGTCACCTACCTGGTGTTGATGAGCGTGGGCCTGGGAATGGCGTTCCCGTACCTGCTGATCGGGGCCTTCCCCATGCTGATCGGGTTCCTGCCCAAACCGGGGATGTGGATGGAGACGTTCAAGCACGTGATGGGTTTCGTGCTGCTGGGCACGGTGATCTACCCGATGTATGTGCTTTCTGGAGTCGATCCCGACATCGTGGTGCCGACCCTGTTGTTCCTGTTCTCACTCTGGGCCGCCTTCTGGTGGATCGGCCGAGTGCCGCTGACCCAGCCGCGAGCCAGGCGGATGATGGCGTGGAGCCAGGCGGCCGCCTTCAGCGGCCTGCTGGGCCTGGTCTCCTTCGGTTGGTTCTATCACCCCGACGACGGGTTCTGGAGTCCCTATTCGGACGAGGTTCTCGCACAACACCTCGAGGACAACCAGACGGTGTTGATCGACTTCACTGCCGACTGGTGAATCACCTGCAAGATCAACGAGGCGGTCGCCTTGGATGCAGATGTCACCCGCAAGTTCATCACCGATCACAAGATCGTAGCCCTGAAGGCCGACAAGACGAAGGACTCGCCGGAGATCGATGCGCTGTTGGTCAGGCTGGGCAACCGGGCCAAGGCGATTCCGTTCTATGCCATCTATCCGGCCGGACGCCCCGAGAAGCCGATCCTCCTGGACGGCGTTTTCGTCGGCCCCGGCCGCATCGCCAAAGCCCTTGAGCAGGCCGTCGACATATCGTCGTCACAGGAGTCCGTGACGGTTCCGACTGAAACCAGCGAAAGCGGCGGGGGTTAGTGGCATTCGCTAGCGGTTTTCGGTCAACCGCCCGAACTGCTCGACGAAATGCGACCAGTTGTGCCGGATCAGTCGCTTCCGGTCGGCTGGGGAAGCGGTTGTCACGTCCAGCAGCAGCAGCCCCATCTCCGCGCTGGTTCCCTCTCCCCAGGTGACCCGCCGCGGTGGAGAGTGTGGATTGAAGGGGTTGGCAGCACTGTTGTCATACCAGGCCTCGTGAACGATCCGCGTCCCGGCCGGCAGGTTCAGCGGTTTCCGCAGGTGGTACTGGCCCTGCCAATTGAAATCCCAGTCGTCGATCGCCACCAACGGAATCCGCCGTCCATCGGGCAGGACGGCCCAGGACCGGCAACGGCGACCCAACAGGTGCATGTGTGGCAGGACCGAGTGAAGCGTAACCGGCACCGGCAGGGTGTACTCGGCGGAATGATGCAGGTCGGCCCGCCCTGGGGGAATCTCCAGGGACATTTTCCCCACGAAGATCTCGACCACCGGAGTGATCCCCGGCGAACCCGATCCGGGCAACCCCCGCCGGTCGGCGACGAAGTAGATCCCGACCCGGGAACGATCCTGTTCCACCCGGCCGGTGGGGTGGTAGTGCACCTGCAGGACGAAGTCCGAGCCGGCGGTGATCGGGCGACCCAGGCCGGGAGCCAGTCGCCACGGCTGGACACCGGCGGCCCATCCCCCCAACGTGCCCCCGCTGGAGAAGCCCCAGCCACCGTGTCGACGGTAACCCGGTGCCGGGTCGGTCGCGTCCAGAAGACGCGCCGTGCCGGTGTCGTCGTGACGAAAACTGGCGTGGTGAACCACGCGGGAGTTTCCGGGACGGAAGTCGATCGCCGTGATCATCCGGTCGTCGACCAGGCCCGAGGGGATCGCAAAATACCAGTAGATGTCATCCCCCTCGGCCGGAATCGTCACCGGGTCGGGCATGCTCAACACCAGGTCCGGCTCGCCCAGCACCCAGCCACCGGGATACTCGGGCGCCACCGGCGCCGCGGACATGTCGCCCCGCGGCAATCCCGACTCGAGCCACTTCCGCAACAGCGACAGCTCCGAATCGTCGAGACGCAACTCGTCCCGGAAGTGGCCGAATTCCGACCGCGGCTTCCAGGGGGGCATGATGCGACGGGTGATCACGTCGAGCACCTGCCGCGAGCGAACCGCCACATCGTCGTAGGTTCTCAGGGGAAACGGTGTCGGCGTTTCGGCGCGGTGGCAGCGGCCGCACCGCCGCTGCACCAGCTCCGCCGCGTGACTCGACCAGGTGACCGATGCGGCCGGCTTGGCCACCGAAGAGGGAACCTCCAGCAGGCAGCCGACCGGCAGCGTACGGATCAATTTTCGAGACCGACCTCCCAGCACCTCGTTGATCGCGCGAGCCAGGTCGCGGCGAGTGGCCGTTCGACGGCGGCGACCGACGTCGATGTAGTGATCATCAATCCGGCCGCGGTAGCAGAGCCGGCCATCCAAATCGATCACGAAGGCCTCGGGGACATGGGTCGGATCGAGACAACCTCGCAGGGTCCCGGCCGCCGGTTGAGAGTTCTCGGTGATCACCGGAAACTCAGCCCGAAACTCCCGCTTGGAGTCCTCGGCCGAGTTGACCAGGATCCCCAGCACCCGGACGTGACGGAGGGCAGCAGCACGGTGCAGACGTCCGAGCATCGGCAGGTAACTGCGGCTGATCGGGCAGGTCGACGAGAGGAACACGACGACGGTCGCGGAGCCCGCCGACGGACCGCCAACCTGCTGCACCGTGCCCAGCGAATCGCGAAGATCAAACCGCGGGATGATCGGACGATCGTCGGGGAGACCGGATGGATCGGAAACCGTGGCCTGCCCGAGATCCAATGGCAGGAATCCGCCGGCCCAGGCCCCCAGGCCCAGCAACACCAGCAGTGAAACCACCAGAGACGAAGTGGCCGCACGGAGCGAGTGAAACGGGGGAGTGTTGTCCACGGCGGGTCCGACCGTTGATGTGGCGGGCCGGGACGGTAGCACAAGGCCTCTTTCAGGACGAGATGATTTGCCTCCGGGCCCTTTAAAAGGGAGCGGCCGCCGCAGAGTCCCGCAACTCTACGACGGCCTGCCACCCTCGGACACACACCGTAAGGGTTTCAGCCGGAGCCCATTGGCTTAGACCCAGAACAGTGCTTCCACAGGAATTACTCCGGTGGAATGCCCAGGAGTTCTTCTTCCTCTTCCTGGATGATGATCCGTGGTGTGACCATCAACATCACGCTCTCGGTGTCACGACCGACGCCCGAGTTCTTGAAGAGGCGACTGATGTAGGGAATCTTGTTGAGAATCGGAACACCCGCCATGTTGCGTCCCTCCTTGAGACGCTTGACACCACCCAGCAGCACCGTGCCGCCGTCGGGAACACTGACAGTGGTGGTAACATTGAGAACAGCCTGAACCGGCTGCTGCACGGTCAGTGTCCCGCCGCCGCCGCCGCCACCCTGGCCGCCGCCACCCTGGCCGCCGCCCATGCCACCGCCCATGCCACCGCCCATGCCGCCGCCACCCATGCCGCCGCCACCCATGCCGCCCATGCCGCCGATCCCGCCGAAACCGGATTGGGCACCCTGGGAGATCGAATCGACGAAGTTGGCACCGTAGGGGAGTGCCTGGCCGAACTGTCCGGCAGTGGTTCGGGCTGTCCGGAAATCGCGGGGTCCGCCACCAATTCCCCCCATTCCCATCATGCCACCACCACCCTGGCCACCGCCGCCCATACCGCCGCCACCCATGCCGCCGCCACCCATGCCGCCGCCACCCATGCCGCCGCCACCCATGCCGCCGCCGCCGCCACCACCGGAGAAGGTGAACGTCTTGACCTCGCGAATCTGGGTGAACTGCGGTTGGACGGTGAGCCGGACGTAGCGTCGATCAGCGGAAACGACCGCCTGGACCTGGAGGAAGACTCCCTCGTTGATCGGCATGATCACCGGGCTGTAGCCGACGCTGCCGAAGAGACCACCGCCCCCACTGGGGACCATGCTGATCACGAACGGTTGAGAAACCTGGTCACGGATGGTGGCCTGCTGGCCGTTGAACATCGTCACCTTGGGTGCGGCCATCACGTTGGATCGCTCGTCACCCTGCGCGGCCTGGATGAAGAAGAAGGTCTCGATGTCCGAGAGAATGGCCAGGCCGAACTGGAGGCCGGCCTCGGGGTTGTAACCCCCGAAGTCGGGGACACCGATCTGGAACGAACCCTGTCGAAACTGGAGATCGAGGTCGTCGGTGAACGAGTCCGGGTTGGCCATGCCGATCACCGTCGGACGTGCGTAGTTGTCGCGGGAGATCAGGTTTCGTCTCGGAGGCTGATCGAAGAGTCCCACCCTACCTCCCCCCTGCTGGCCACCTTGCCCGCCGCCCTGTCCGCCGCCCTGTCCGCCACCACCACCACCTAAGCCGCCGGCACCACCGCCGCCGCCACTGAAGCCGCCGCCGATACCGCCGACTCCGAAGGCACCGCCGCCGCCGCCCTGTCCACCTCCCTGTCCACCTCCCTGTCCACCCTGCTGGCCACCGCCGCCAATCACGCTGCCGAAGGGAGGCAGTGGAGAACCCGGCCCCGACTGCTGCTGGCCGCCGCCGCCGCCGCCGCCCTGCTGCGATGCGCCACCATCAAGAAAGGGGCCACCGATCGAGTCCTGGATGTTCCAGTCGAAGTCGATACCGATCCGTTCGTAGAAACTGTCGATCACCACGATCTGTCGGCACTCGATCGTCACCTGCAGATCCTGCAGGCGGCGGAGTTGCTCGAGCAGGTCGGCGATCTCGTCATGGGTCTTCTGCGTCGCCCGGATCACAAGGCTCAGGGTCGATTCGTGGCCACGCAGGCTGCCCTGGCCACCAATCTCCTCCCAACTGGCCGGTTCGATCGTCGATGTGATCAGGCCCGAAAGTGAATCGAAGTTGATCGCCCGCTGGCCACCAACCACCCCGGCCTCCATGCCACCGGAAATCGCCCCGACCAGGCCCGACGTGGCATTGCTGCCAACCTGGAACTGGGCCGAGGAACCTCCGATGACCCTCTGGCCATCGGACCGGAGAACGGGCGTTAGGGGCTGGCCGGGTACGAGGTCGGTGATCGTCCCGGCGTTGACCCGTCCCATCTCCAGGGGCACGACCAGATCGGCAACCGGATAGGTCGCGGTGATCAGGCGTCCCTGTTGACGGAGCTTGCTGGTGATCTTCAGCACGTCGTCCTGGATGGTGTAGTCGAGATCGAGCGGCTCGAGCATGAGGTTCAGGACGCTCTTGAGCTTGATGCCGTTGAGGTCGATCGAAACGGGCGAATTGGTCGTGGCACCGACCTCCTCGAGCCCCAGCTTGTCGACCACGATGTTGATCTCAATCAGCTTGCGAATCTCGTCGATGACCTCCTTGAGCGGGGCCTCGTCGAAGTGCAGCGAGATCGGCGAATTCAAGCTCTTCTCGATCCGCAGTTCCTCTTCACTGCGTTCCCTGTTGTCGGGACGTCCGAACCGTTTCCGTCGCTTGACCAGGTCTTTCCATTCCTGCTTGCCGGGATAGGCGTAGTCGTCCTTGGGGAAGACCATCGCCATCTCGACATCGTTGAGAGCGTCCCAGAGGCTCGCATCGACATCCTCGCGCCGCCGCAGGTTGATTTCGTTCCGCCGGGCAAAGATCGCCTTCTGGAACATGGTCACGACGACGGGGTTGTAGGGATCGATCTCCCGCGCCTTCCGCGCGGTCATCTCAGCCTCTTCGTAACGCTTGTCCCGGAACAGCTCGTTGTACTTGTCGACAAGTTCGCCGATTTCCTGCTCGACACGGATCTTGTGCTGTTGCTCGGCTTCGAACTGTGCCTCGATCTCACGATTCCGCTTCGTCTGAGCCACCTGGGGCGCTTTCAGGTCTCGTTCGGTGACGACAGCACGGCGGACGTTTTTCAACTGTCCCCTGAGCCGATCAGCGAGGGACTTGTCGAGCTTGGCAGCATTGACTGCGGCCAGTGCCTGGTCGAGCGTCTGCACGGCCGCGTCCGGGTCGTTCTCCTTCAACCGCTGGGCCTTGAAGACGGCATTGAGCGTGCGGCTGCGGAGAGAATCAAACAGCAGCGCCTGCTTCTGCTGGGCCACGGCGATCGCATCATCCTGCGACGGAGCCGCACCCGGCCGCGTCTCGGACGCCGCCGTCCGCGTTCCGGCGGAGTTTCGAGGGGACAGTTCGCGCAGGAAGTCCTCGAGCTGCTGCGAGCGGACTCGATCCAGCTTCTCACCACTGCGGTACGCGTCGAGGAACGCCCGGTAGGACGCCTCACGGTCACCGCGCCGCAGGTGAGCCAGGCCCTGGTTGTAGAGGTCCAGAGCCGAGGTCCTCGTCGGAGGCCCGACGGCCGGATCACGGGGACTGGTATTCGGCCGTCGGATCGCCCTCGCAACTCCCTCATCAGGATTGGCCAACTTCGGGGAAGCAGTCGTCTTTTCCGCAGCTTTCCTGGCAATGTCCTGCAACAGGGACTGCGGTCGATCCGCCAGTAGGTCCCAGGTCACATCGAGTGCAAGAGCCTGGTCGGCCTTCGACTTGGCTTCGTCCAACCTGCCGGCTTTCAGAAGAATCCGTCCCTCGGCCACCAGGGTCTTGGCAATCGTAGGCGGTTGCGCGGCATTCTGAGCAATGTCCTGCAGGAGGAACTGAGGACGATCTTCGAGCAGGTCCCAGGTCACGTCGAATCCACGAGCCAGTTCGGCCTTCGACTTGGCCCCGGTCAACTTGCCGGCCCGCATCAGAGCCCGGCCTTCAGCGACCAGGATCTTGGCGCGGTCCTTGAGTGACGTGGCTTTCGGAGACATCGTCTTCGGCGGCTGTGTCGCCTCGATGCGGGCAATCAATGCCTCGGGAGTCAGTGTCCCGGCAGCAAAGGCCAGTTGCTGCCGCCCAGCCATCAATCCGGCCACAGACGCCAGTCTCAGAGCTTCGGCCAGTCGACCGGCGGCTTCCTGCTTGGCAGCGACCACCATGTAATCGTTGACCCGTGTCTGGACCAACTCGGCCAGTGATTTTCCGGTTCGGCTGGTGGACTGTTCAAGCAGCTTGATCTCGAAAACGGCTACCAACTGCGAGGGTCGAGGCGTACCGGCGACCGGCAGCAGGTTGTTCTTTCGGGCCAGCCGATCGGCCTGGGCCGACAGGTTGATCGCCTCGGCGAAACGGCCGCCGGTGCCGGCCGACTGGGCCTGAACGATCAGCCGAGCGAGCTTGGCCGCGGGGTTGTCGGCAGTCGGTATCTGGATCCGTGCCAGCATTTCACGGGGATCTGTCTCTCCCTGGGCAAAGACCAACCCGGTGGCGCGGGCCAACTGGTCGGCGGCCATCGCCAACCTCTGGGCCTCGTCCCGGTCACCTCGGTCCAATGCCCGCGCGGCCATGGCCAACTGGTCACGGATCCGCAGCTTCAGGAGACTGGTCCGCGTCGAGGTGTCGTCGTTACCGGCCGGAGAACCGGCTGCCAGTGGAATGGCGACGGGGGCCACCGCGGTCGGTGCAACCCCTCGAGGCGAGGGCGCAACATCACCGGCCGTCCCTGGCTGGGTTACTGGTTGGACGGCCCCTGTTTGGGCCGAGAGATTGCGAGGCGCGTCGTTGGGCAGGAAGAGCCACAGCCCAAGGGCCACAAAGCCCGTACACGCAGACAGTCCGAGAGCCTTTCGCACCGGGAGTTCCTCCGCGAGACCTGTCGCGGCGGTCGCCGTTGCCACCGACCCCGGGTCCTTCCGGGATCCGACATGGCCTGGCTCTCTTCCGGAAACAGGACGGGCCGAAAATCGCACCCGACTGTTCCAGGTCGATCACCTGGACGACAGCTCGTGACGAGTCAGATCAGATTCAATTGTTGGTGTGAGTGTGGAGAGTCGAAGAGAGAGTCGAAGAGAGTGTCGAGTCGTCGTGAGAAGTGAAAAGGACGACTCGGAGTGAGTTGAGATGTGAGAACCACGGGCTGCAGGTGGACGAAACACTCGTGTTGTTGACCGTTTCGGACGGCAGCCGGTTTGAGGCGGGCGGGTTGATAGTCCATCGCCATAAAACGGGTCAACCCCGTTCGAGACGGTTTTCATCTATTCTCCTGCCCGGGGATCGGAGAAACGCCCTTGGCTGCCGGATTAGAAAGGTCCGGACTGCTTGAGCCTTGTGAATCGGGACCCGGTAAACCGGGGGGGACCTGGCGGCCGGTTCGAAAGAACGGCTTCCCGGGTTTGTCGAAGACGGTGCTGATTTGTGCAGTGACCTGGAGAGCCCCGACAACTCGTTCCATTTCCTGGACCCGGTTCTCCTCGCCCAGCCGCTTCTCGATCTGAGCCTGGACGGTCTCGAACTTGGCCGCACCCCCGTCCTCGCGTTCGACGGTGACCACCAGTTGGAAGAACCCCTTCCCCTCGAAGATCCGGCTGGGGGTCCCCACCGGCAGTCGGAACAGAGCGTCCGCGATCCGCTCGTCCTTGAAACTCCCCTTGTCGGTCCAATCCCAGAGACCGCCTTCAGCGGCCACGGGGCCATCCGAGAGTTCCCGGGCCACCGCCGCGAATGCCTCGCCACCGACCAGCTTCGACCTGGCCACCTCGATCACCCTCAAAGCGGAATCCCGATCGAGGTAATTCGCGTTGGACACCAGGATCTGTCGCCAGCGGACCCGGGGCGTTGTCTGGAACTCCGCCAGGTGGGACCGGTACCAGGCCATCATCTCCGATGGTGAAAAACTGTCTCGCGGTTGCGCCGACTGCCGCAGGTACTCCATCGCCAATTGCTGTTGCTGGAAGTCCTCCTTGAGCACCTCCAGCGTCGTGCCCTCTTCGACCAGCTTCCGCTTCAGCGCCACGACCGACTGGACCCGCCGCCCCTTGAGCAGTTGAGGCAGTTCCTGTTCCACGAAGACCCTGTCGAGCTGCTTGTCGAGAAACTCCTGGCGATCCTGTTCCAGGCCGTTGCGCATCGTCTGTGACATCATGCGGCGGTCGATGTACCCCTTGAGTTGCTTGCGGATCAGGTCCCCCTGCAGTGCCCGGTATTGGGGTGGGGTGAGTTGCTGGCGAGCGGCCGCCAGTGCAGCCGCCTGCCGATGCAGGACCTCGCTGGCAAAGACAGGCTCACCGTTGACGATCGCCACCACGCGAGTCCCGCTCAGCCAGTCCGACTCGCCGGACGGCAGAGCCATTTGCAGGGACGTGGCCTGGACCGATGTTTCGTCATCGACGGCACCGAGCTCCGTCGTCAACACCGGCCCGTCTCGCGGAACCTCCCGGACCTCACCGGCCGTCCGGTCCCACGGCAATCCACGGCAACCGGACAACACCAGCAACGCACTCAATACGAGGCCCGACAACGGGAACGTCACCGAACCACGGGGCCGCTGTGACAGGACTGGGTGTCTCATCATCGGGCCGGTTCCATCCGGCCAGGACCCGTTTGGAGTGGGTCCGTGGCGAGGAAATGAGGGGTGGGGGGGGTCCGAGAGGGGCGGGAGTATAGGAACGGCCTAGGCGGGCTGCAACACCTCTTTGACCACCCCGAGCAACACCTCGCCATCAGTCTCCTCGGACCCGATCAACACGCAGGCCTGTCGCGGGTCGACGATCCGCAACGTCCGCGGGCCGTTTTCCGCCAGCGGCCGGAGCCTCTCGGCCTCGATGCAATCGAAAACCACGAACGGCCCTTGCCCGTCCCGCCGTGGCTCGGTGCGGATCCCCTCGATCCCCCACCCGCTCGCCCACAACGAGACGCGCTTCAAGTCGAGCAACCTCCGGGCCTCCTCGGGCAGCGGTCCGAACCGGTCACGCAGTTCGTCTTCGACCTCCCGCAACGTGTCGTGGTCGGCGGCGGCGGCGATCCGGCGGTAGACATCGACCTTGTGCCGCCCCCCCGGCACGTACCCATCGGGCAGGAACGCCGCCAACGGCAGATCGATCGACACGTGCCGGTCCTCCCGCGGCGGCAGACTCTTGAGACGGCGGACCGAGTTCTCCAGCAACCGGCAGTACAGTTCATAACCAACCGTGGCGATGTGGCCGCTTTGCTGGGTTCCCAGGATGTTGCCCGCGCCACGGATCTCGAGGTCCCGCATCGCGATCTTGAACCCCGCCCCCAGTTCGCTGTACTCCTCGACCGCCTTCAGTCTCCGTGCGGCCACCTGTGAGAGCGGCCGGGTTTTCGGCAACAGCAGGTAGCAGTAAGCCCGCCGGGCCTGTCGACCGACACGGCCCCTCAGCTGGTGCAGATCGGCCAACCCGTATCGGTCGGCGTCGTGGATGAAAATCGTGTTCGCGTTGGGGATGTCGAGTCCACTCTCGATGATCGTCGTCGCCACCAGCACGTCGATCCGGCCGGCGACGAAATCGAGCATGTCGCGTTCCAGTTCCGACTCCTTCATCTGACCGTGCACCACGCCGATCCTCGCCTCGGGCACAATCGACTCGACACGTTCGGCGACCAGGTGGATGTCCTGAACCCGGTTGTGGACAAAGAAGACTTGGCCGTTGCGATTGAGTTCGCGGACGATCGCCTGCCGGATCAGCTCGTCGTCGTCGCGGGCGATGCGGGTCACGATCGCCATGCGGTCCCGCGGGGCGGTCTGCAGGTTCGAGATATCGCGGATGCCCAGCAGCGACATGTGCAGGGTGCGGGGTATCGGCGTGGCGGTCATCGTCAGCACGTCCACCTCCAGCCGCATCGTCTTGAGCAGTTCCTTGGCCTGGACCCCGAAGCGTTGTTCCTCGTCGATCACCAGCAGCCCCAGGTCGGCAAACTCGACATCCTTCTGCACCAGCCGGTGGGTGCCGATGACCACGTCGACACTCCCCTGGGCCACGCGTTCGAGCGTCACGAGCTGCTGCTTGCGGGTCTTGAATCGCGACAACGACTCGATGGTCACCGGGAACTCGGCCATCCGCTCGGAAAACGTCCGGAAATGCTGCTCGGCCAGTATCGTTGTCGGCACCAGCACGGCGACCTGCCGGCCGCCGTCGATCGCCTGGAACGCCGCCCGCATCGCCACCTCGGTCTTGCCGTATCCGACGTCACCGCACAGCAGCCGGTCCATCGGCCGTGATCTCAGCATGTCGGCTCCAACCGAATCGATCGCCTCGGTCTGGTCGGCGGTCTCCGAGTAGGGGAAGGCCTGGGCGAACTCGCTCTGCCAGTGGCTTCCCTCCGGATGAGACAGTCCGGGCTGCGCCGCGCGGGCCGCCTGCATCCGCAGCATGTCGGTGGCCAGGTCGTTGACCGCCTCGGCCACCCGCTTCTTCTTCTTCTCCCACGTCGATCCGCCGATCTTGGAGAGTTCCGGAGTGGTCTTCGACGGGCCGACGTACTTCTGCACCAGGTGGATCAGCGACACGGGGACGTACAACTGCACGCGGTCGCGGAATTCCAGCGACAGGTGTTCCTCGGACCGTCCCTGCCGGTCGAGCAGCTTCAGGCCACGGTAGCGGCCGATGCCATGGGCCAGGTGAACAATCAGGTTGCCGGGTTCGAGATCGAGGAAGCTGTCGATGGCACGGGCGTCGCGTCGTGTCCTGCGGGCCTGCGGCCGGGTCTCGGTCCGGTTGAACAACTCGTTGTCGCCCAGCACGATCAACTGCTGACGCACCAGCCGGAACCCCCGCCCCAGCCGCCCCAGGCACAGCGTCACCTGCTCGCCCAGCCGCCCCGCCCCCTCGGTCTCCGACTCGGACAATTCCTCAAGCATCTCGGCCAGCCGCTGCCGTTCGGCCTCGTTGTGACACGCCACCAGCACCCGCTCGTCGGGCCCCAGGGTCTCCTGCAGTTCCTCGAGCACCCGGGTCCGCGGCCCACCGAACCGTTCGATCGACTCAACGGCCAAATGACAGGTCGTCTCCATGCTCGCCGCCGACAACGCCTCGACCACCACGCTGGGGAATTCGATCAGCCCCCTGAGCACCTCCTCGACGGTCACCAGCCCCTCGCGCCGCTCCAGCCGCTCCCGAACCTCCTCCCCCTCACGCTTCAGGTCGGCCAACTCGACCAGCCCCACCCAGGTCCCCTCCGGCAGCGACTCGGTCAACAACTCCGCCTCGGTGGTCGTTCCGTCCCTGGTCGGCTCGACAAGGCACAGTTCGATCTCTTCGCAGACCGCCAGTTGCCGCTGCGACTCGGCATCGAAGGTCCGGATCGAGTCGATCTCGTCACCGAAGAACTCCAGACGCACCGGCTCGACGGCGTCGGGTGCAAAGATGTCGATGATGCCGCCGTGCCGGCTGAATTCGCCTGGCAAGGCCACAGCGGTGGTCGGTTCCAGTCCCCGGGCCACCAGCCACTCGAGCAACTTTTCCGGGTCGGTCTCCTCACCGGTGACGAACCGTCGCGTCGACGCTTCCCGCTGGGCACGGCTGGGCACCGGCTGCATCAGCGCGGCGATGCTGGTGACCAGCACCGGCGGGTTGGCGGCGCGTTCCAGCGCCGAGAGCACTCTCAGCCGAGCGGTGAAGACCGGATCGGACGTGTCATGTTCATCGGGCAGCGTCTCCCAGGCGGGAAACACCAGCGGTGGAGCGTGTGCAAAGGCCCCCATGTCGGCCGCCAATGCCTCGACGTCGCCCACCCGCGGCACGACGACGACCAGCGCCGAGGGCCGTTGCCGGGAGATGCCGGCCAACGCCAGCGCGCACGCCGAGCCCCACGCTCCGTCGACCGTGGCACTCTCTCCGCGGGACAACGCCCGCACCACCTCGACGAACCGCTCGTCTCCCTCCAGATCAACAACCAGTTGCCGCAGGTCGGCCGGAGGGGCGGCCGGGGCCTGCTGACCGTTCTCGGAGGTCATCCTCTTCCAAGTCGGGTTCCGAAAACGTCGCGTGAGGAAACTCCGGACCGAGTCGACGTCGGCTTCTTGTTCTGCGAGATCGCCTTGAGTGTCTTGACCAGTCGACCGGGATCGTCGCTCGACAGCGATGTCGGTCGATGGGCGAGCGCCGCCTCCACCTCCGCCCGCGCCCCGTTGCTGCCGTTGACATGCAGTCCGGCCTTCAGCCGGTGGACACGCTCGACGAGTTTCGGCTCGGCCTTGACCCAACGCGGCCACAGCCGGATCGTCTCGACTCCCGCCCGCACGAAGGCCTCGATCGACTCCGGATCGGGTATCAACCCCAGCTGCCGGGACCGGGGCAACAGCTTGCGGAACCTGCGGGCCTGCGCGACGCTGCGGACACCGATGATCGTCTTCTTCGGGTCCCCGAAACGCCTGACCTCCCCGACCACCTGCCGGTCGTAGTCCGCCCCCTGCTCCTTCAGGTCCAGCAGCACGTCGATCCGCCCGCAGCCGGTCTCCAACACCTCGCGCAACGTCGGCACCTTCTCGGCACGGTACTTCGCATCGAACCAGCTCCCCGCATCCAGCCGCCGCACCTCGGCCAGTGTCGTCGCCCCGATCTTGCCCGTGCCGTTGGTGGTCCGGTCGAGCGTCGCATCGTGGAGAATCACCAGTTGGCGGTCCTTGGTCCACCGCACGTCGACCTCGCTGGCCGTCGCCCCCACCTCGATCGCCCGCCGCAACGAGACCAGGGTGCACTCGGGCCGATCGGAACTCGAGCCGCGGTGCGCGATCACCTGCCGGACAGCGCGGGCCCGCTTGGCCAGCGAATCGGCAGGTCGCTCCGCCACGACGACCCGCTCCGCACCGGCCCCCCAACCCACGGCCATCCCGATCCCCACCGCGACGATCATCGGTTTGTTCATCATCGTGTCATTCTCCCGGATCGCTTTGCCGCCGATTGTACCGCGTCGGTCCCGGTCGTCCACGCCTCGGCCCACGTGTCCGCTTTCGACAGCCGCTCGGCCACACGATATGATCGCCGCCAAAACGACCACACCACCCGGGAGCTCAGCCATGGCCAAGTCGACCGCGCGACGTCGACGGATCACCCCCGAGGACCTGCAGCAGTTCATCTCGGTGGCCGATCCCCAGGTTTCGCCCGACGGCAGCCGCGTTCTTCTGACAAGAGGTCACGTCGGCGAGAAGAACCAGCTCGTCTCGAATCTCTGGATCGTCGAAGCCGACGGAAACGTTCGTCCCTTCTCTTCCGGCGACAACGACAGTCACGGTCGCTGGTCACCCGACGGGTCCCGCATCGCGTTCACATCGGCTCGCAACAAGCGTCGACCACAGATCTACGTGCTCGAGGCCACCGGGGGCGAGGCACGGGCCCTGACGGATTTCCCCGAGGGATCGATCGGGGCCTGGACCTGGTCACCGGACGGCCGCACGCTGGCGGTTTCGTTTCGCCAGACCGATGCCGGACGGACCGAAGCGGCCGAGGCCGAACGGGAGGAGAACGGGGGCAGCACGCCGCCCTGGGAAATCGATGAGCTGTTCTACCGGCTCGACGGAGACGGCTACTTCGGCAGCGCCCGCTTTCGACTCTACCTGGTCGACGCCGAGACCGGCGGGCACCGGATGTTGTTCGGACGGGGCACCAACCCGTCGTTCTCCTTCGACTGGTCCCCCGACTCGTCCGAACTGCTCGTCGCAACCAATGTCAGCCGTGAACCGCTGCTGACGCCGTGGAAGGACGAGTTGTTCCGGATCGAGGCGAAGACCGGAAAGGTCCGGCGGATCACCGGCCTGCCCGACGGCTGGAAGTCGGCCGCCCGCTACAGCCCCGATGGCCAGCGGGCCCTGTTCGCCGGCCGAGAGGGACGCGAGACATGGGGAGTCCGCAACTCGCACCTGTTCTCGTGCCGACTCGACGGCGGCGACCTGAAGGATCTCACCGGCCACACCGATTTCTGCCTCTCCTCGACGGTCATCTCCGACACCGCCGAAGCGACCTTCGGAGCCCATTACGACTTCACCGCCGACGGTCAGCAGGTGCTGATGTGTTTCGGCTGGCACGGGGCCAGCGTCGTCGCCACGGTGCCGTTGGCCGGGGGACGGGTGCGGCTGCTGACCAGCGGCCCCGCCTCGACCGTCATGGGAAATCTCTCGGCCGACGGACGTCGTATCGCGGTTTGCACCGGTGACGCGACAACGCTGCCGGAGGTGGGCGTGGCCGAGATCCGCGGAGGCCGACAGCTGCAGGACCTCGCCCCGAGGCAACTCACCAACTTCAACGGCCCGCTGCTCAAACAACTCGAACTCTCGAAACCCACCGAAAAGTGGATCACCTCCGACGACGGGACCCGGGTGCACGCCTGGGTGATGCAACCGCCCGGGCGGACTTCCCGATCCCGTCGCAGGTGTCCCGGGGTGCTCCAGGTCCACGGCGGCCCACACGCCCTCTACGGCACGACGTTCTTTCACGAGTTCCAGGTGCTGGCCGCCGCCGGACACGTCGTCGTCTTCAGCAATCCTCGAGGCAGCAAGGGATACGGCGAGGAGCACTGCACCGCGATCCAGGGACAGTGGGGCCTTGCCGACTGGACCGACGTGCAGGCGGTCGCGTCCTTCATGGAACAGCATCCGGCAATCGACCCGCACCGGATCGGGATCATGGGCGGCAGCTACGGCGGGTACATGACCAACTGGGCCATCACTCACACCGACCGCTTCGCCGCGGCGATCACCGATCGCTGCGTCTCCAACCTCGTCAGCATGGCCGGGTCCAGCGACTACCCGCTGGTGCCGGGCGAATACTGGCCGGGGAACCCATGGGACGACAACCAGGAAATCTGGCAACAGAGCCCGATCCGGTCGATCCGCAACGCCACCACGCCGACCCTGGTGATCCACAGCGAGGGCGACCTCCGCTGCAACGTCGAGCAGGGTGAGCAGGTCTTCGCGGCGCTGAAAGTTCTCGGGGTCCCGACACGTTTCGTCAGGTACCCGCGCGAAACCAGCCACGGGATGAGCCGCTGCGGTCCACCGGACCTGCGAATCCACCGGCTCGGCGAAATCCTCGCCTGGTGGTCCAAGCACCTCTAACCTCTGGCCCCGCGACTAATCGCTACCGCAAATTGCCCCGTCCCAGGTACAGCGACACGCCTCGCGCGATCGGTACCACCCGCGGGATCCGGGCCGGGGCCTGGGTGTACGTCTCGGCCAGGCTCTTCTTCCCCTGCGGTTCGGCCACCGCAACGGGAGCCTCGTACGGCTTTTCCGACTGCTGGACCAGTCGGCTGATCGGCTGGACCACCGTGGTGAACGACGCGTTCTCACGCTCCGCGCTGCTGCGATACCGGAACGAACCGCCGTACGTCTCGAGCTTGTCGATGAAATCCCCGCGGCGAGTCTTCAGGTTGGTCAGGTCCCACAGCACCGTGGTCTTGGGTCGAGCCGCCGTCACCTGGCGAGTCCACTCGAGCAGCTTCAACTGGTTCCCCCGCCGGCTTTCGATCCGGTCGATTTCGTCGATGGCGTTCTGCCGCGTGTCGTAACCCAGCCGATTCGGACGGGCCACCCGCCGTCGCAGGCGTTCGTCATACAGCCGACTGCGGGGCTCGGTCCAGATGGTCAACTCCGAGGCCGCGATCACCACCGCGTCGCCGGCCCGGATCGGCACCGATGTCCGCGCCGTCACCATCGACTGGCGACGCTGCACCAGCCCGACGATCGCGACACCCGAAATGCGATGGTCTCGACCAACCCGGCGGTAGACCCGGAAGCGTTGACCGGACACCACGCCGTCGGTGTACCCCATGTCGATCGCCACACTGCGACCCTCGACGAATCTCACCGTTCCCAAAACGAAATCGCCCTGTCGGACCGGGGCGCCGTAGAGCAGGATGTCGCGGGCCGACGCGGTGGATGTCAGCGTCGCCAGCAACAACGCGACGAAGAGGCTGAGGCGTCGCATGAGGATCGACCCTGGAAAAGTGGTGTCCGGGAGAACCGGGAATCAGACCCGCACCACAGTCTAGCACGCCGATGGCAGCCTAGACGGCCACCGGTTCGTCCTCGTCAACAACCGTGGGCAGTTCGAGCACCGCCGGGGCCGAGCTGGCACTGTGGTCATGACCGTCATAGACGCCAAAATCGTTGTAGAAGAACTTCTTGACCAGTCGATAGACCCAGCTCTTCTCCGGAATCTCCTGGCCCGGGTGGAACTGTGACGTGCGAACCTCCATCGCGTCCAGTTCGGCCAGAGCCGTCTGGCGGGCCGTCGCGTCGCGTGACCCATGCTTGACGACCAGTTCCTTGAGCAGGTCGGGGCGTTCGAGCACGATGCAGCCACGGGTGGTCTCCTGGGCCAGTTGGCGGAAGTCGGACAGAAACTCCGACTGCACCATCTTCTCACCCAGTGTCTTCTGCTCGTCGGCGGCCAACTGCGGATCGTCATAGATCGATTCGGAGGCGAACTGGATGATCGGACAGGGCTCGATCCCACCCCAGGGATTGATGTGGTGGCTGATGCCGGTTGCCGCCGGGCACAGCGACTTCCCGCCGCCATCGTGGTAAGCGTCGATCACGACGATTGGCTTGCGGACCCGTGTCTCGACCACGAACTTTCGCACCCGCACCTGCTGCTCGGGAGTCAGGCACAGGTCGGGACAGGCATCGGGACCCATCGGACGGTAGACGTGGAACCAGGTGTAGAACACCCCCATCTCCACCAACCGGTCGACCCACTCGTCGGTCAACAAGTCGTCAATGTTCGTGCGGCACAGGCTGGTGCAGACACCGGTGAAGACCTTGTTGTCCAGGCAGTTGTGGATGCCCTGCATCGTCTGGCTGAGCACCCCGTCGCGGCCACGCCGCTGGTCGCTGATGATCTCGGTCCCCTCGACACTGATCAACGGCGTCACGTTTCCCAGCCGACGCAGTTCACCGGCCACCTCGCTAGTGATGAAATGCCCGTTGGTGAAGACCTGGAAGTAGCACTTCGGGTGACGCCGGAAGATCTCCAGGATCTCCGGGTGCATGAACGGCTCACCACCGACGATCCCGAAGAAGACGTTGCCCATCGCCTGGGCCTCGGTGACCAGCTTCGACATCGCTTCGATGTCGATCCGCTCCTGCTTGGCCGCCACGTCGACCCAGCAGCCCTGGCAACGCAGGTTGCAGCTGTTGATGATCGAAACGTAAAGGAACGGTGGAAAGAACTCCCCCCGCTTCAGACGACTCCGGTACTTCATGACCGAGCGAGCTCCGCCCAAGCCCATGATCCGGAAGAACTTCCAGGCCAGCCGCTTGTCGGTCTCCATCAGGAACCGCTTGGCCATCTTCAGGTACATTGTTCACGCTCACCTGTGCCCTCGGCGGCCGAATCTCCACAGCCCACCGCCTGTCCGCCTCGATCCTATCACCCCTCTCCGCGAAACTCGACCGTCCATCCTCTCCTCGGCATCCCGCTCCAGCTATACTCGCTCCGTCGAATCCACAGCCGCCAACAGCCATGACCTCATCCATGACTCCAGCCAACGCATCCGACTCGGTCAACCGCCGCGACTTTGCCCGGACCATCGCTGCAGCCACCGCAGCCACCGCAGCCACCGCAGCCACCGCGGCGACCGCGGCGACCGCACTCGAAACCACCTCCGCAAACGACGATCCGAAGAAGCCGTCCAAGCCGAAGGATCAGCCGGAGCCTCCCCCTCCGGCCGCACTGCTGCTGGAGACCATCCGCCAGAAATACCCCGACAAGCGGCTCGACAGCCAGGAAGTCCTGCAGGGCATCTATTCCGAACTGCGAGGTGATCTGGCCCGCTCACGGCGACTCGGCAGCTTCCCCTTGAAGAACTCCGACGAGCCGGGATTCATCTTCTCGGCCTATCACGCCTCCGACTGACCCCCTCGGCAACTCTCCACTCTCTCCGGGCCAACGTTCCCATGGGCCTCAAAGACAAACACGCCTTCGCCTCGGTCCGCCGGCTGGCCAAGGGCCTGCGGAAAGGCGACTTCACGTCCCTGGAACTGACCGAGTTCTTTCTCGACCGGCTCGAGCGACTGGGCCCGAAGTTCAACGCGGTGGCAACCGTCACCGGGGACCTGGCACGCTGCGAGGCACGTCGGGCCGACACCGAACTGGCCGCCGGCCGCGACCGGGGTCCCCTGCACGGCATCCCCTACGGTGCCAAGGACCTGCTGGCCACCCGGGGCATCCCCACCAGCTGGGGTGCGGCTCCGATGAAAGACCGAGTGATCGACACCGACGCCACGGTGATCGTCAGGCTCCGCGAGGCCGGAGCGGTCCTGGCGGCGAAGTTGGCGATGGTCGAAATCGCCGGTGGCATGGGTTACAAGCAGTCCAACGCCAGTTTCACCGGCCCGGGTCTGAATCCCTGGGACACCGGCCGCTGGTCGGGCGGTTCCTCGAGCGGACCCGGATCGGCCGTCGGGGCCGGACTGGTGCCGTTTGCGATCGGGTCCGAGACATGGGGTTCGATCATGAACCCGGCCGGCTTCTGCGGGATCACCGGCCTGAGGCCGACATACGGACGAGTCAGCCGTCACGGGGCGATGGCGCTGTCGTGGACGATGGACAAGCTGGGGCCGATGGGCCGCACCGCCGACGACTGCGGGGTGGTGCTGGCGGCGATCGCCGGCCACGACCAGGCCGACGCCACCAGTGTCGACCGGACCCTGGAATGGTCCGAACCGACCGGCTTCGAATCCAAGCCCACCCTCGCCGTTGTGGCCGACTGCGACAAGCACGTGCAGAAGCCGGTGCGGAAGAACTTCCGCAAGTCGCTGGATGAACTCGAGGACTTCTGCCGAATCGAGGAAGTCGCGCTGCCGGACCTGCCCTACGAGGACGTGGCCGGGACGCTGATCGCCTGCGAGATGGCCGCCACGTTCGAGGGGCTGATTTCCAGCGGAGACGTCTGGCAGTTGACGGCCCCGGAAGACCGCTGGGGAGGTCACGCCTCGATGATGATCTCGGCCAGGGACTACATCAACGCGATGAGAATCCGGCCGAAGATCCAGGCCGCCCTCGACAAGCTCTTCGACGGCGTCGACGCCCTGGTCGCTCCCACACTGGGCACCGTCGCCTACCCCAACGACCGGTCGTTCGAGGACTACCGTCGAGGCCACCACGCCAGCCGGATCGGCGGTGCGGCCAATGCTGCGGGAATTCCCGGGATCACCGTCCCCAACGGGTTCGGCGAAGACGACCTGCCGACAGGCCTGCAACTGGTCGGACGGGCCTGGAGCGAAACCACCCTGCTGGCGATCGCGGCGAAGTACCAGGACGAAACCGACTGGCACAAGAAACACCCCGACGTCTGAACACGCTGGCCCCACCAGCCGGCCGGGACGACTTCATGAACGCACCCGTCGTCGCCATCGCTTCGAAGAACGGCCTCGAGGCGACCCGGTTGGCCTTCCAGCAGATGACCTCCGGCGTCGACACGCTCGAGGCAGTCGTCGCGGGAGTGGCGGTTGTCGAGGACGACCCGAATGACACCTCGGTCGGTTACGGAGGACTGCCCAACGAGAACGGAGTCGTCGAACTGGATGCGGCGGTGATGCACGGACCGACCCACGCCGCCGGCGCGGTGGCAGGCCTGCAGGGTGTCCGCCACGCCTCGCGAGTCGCACTGCACGTGCTGCATCGGTCCGACCACGTGTTGATCGCCGGCGAGGGTGCCGCAGAATTCGCACGTGCACACGGTTTCGCTTCCGAGAATCTTCTGACCGACAAGGCCCGCCGCATCTGGCTGCACTGGAAAGAGACCCTCTCGGACCGCCAGGACTGGCTGCCGCCGGCCGATGCCCGGTTGCACCCCGACGTGATCGAGTTCTTCAAGATCGACCTGGGAGAAACTGCCGAGCCGGACGCCCCGGCCGCGGAGAACATCGGACGGTTCGGACCCGATTACCATCGTCCCACCGGGACGATTCACTGCGCCGGCCGAAACGACGCCGGCGAGATCTCCTGCACCACTTCCACCAGCGGCCTGGCGTTCAAACGGTCCGGCCGCGTGGGCGATTCACCAATCGTCGGAGCCGGCCTCTACGTCGACAACCAGGTCGGGTCCTGCGGCAGCACCGGCCGGGGCGAAGCCAATCTCACCGAACTGGGCAGCTTTGCGGTGGTCGAACGGATGCGGCACGGCCGCTCGCCCCACGAGGCCGCTCACGACGTGCTCCAACGGGTCATCGCACACACACCCCCGCGACTGCTCGACGACCGGGGACGCCCCACCTACAACCTCGCCTTCTACGTCCTCGCCGACGACGGACGTCACGCCGGAGTCAGCCTGTGGGGTCCGACGCCCTACGCGGTGACCGATGCGGTGGGCACGCGGCTGGAGGACTGCCAGGCACTGTTCACACGTGAGGAGACGCGCCAATGAGCCTCACCGTCCAAGCCCGTCGCTACGACACCTCCGAACCGGTCTCGATCGAGATCGCCGACGGCCGAATCCGACGAATCGTGCCGGCCTGGCCGACCGGGGCGATCGAAGAGTGGCCACTGGTCGCCCCGGCGCTGCTGGACCTGCAGATCAACGGGCACGCCGGCACCTGGTTCTCCAGCACCACGCTGACCGCCGACGACGTGGTCAATACGCTCGAACCCCATTTTGCTCACGGCATCACGAGGCTGTGTCCCACGCTGATCACCGCTTCGTTCGAGGCACTCGATGCGGGATTCCGGGCCATCGACGAAGCGTGTCGGCGTGAGAGCTGGGTCGAAGCGATGGTGCCCGGCTGCCACCTCGAAGGACCCTACATCTCCGACGTCGACGGGCCTCGCGGTGCCCATCCGATCGAACACGTCCGCGGAACCGACTACGACGAGTTCTGCCGGCTGCAGCAGGCGTCCGGGGGACGGATCCGGCTGGTGACGCTGGCGGCCGAGGCCGACGGGGCGGTCGAGTTCATCGAGCGGGTCACCGCCGACGGGGTGGTGGTGGCGATCGGGCACACCGCCGCCGAACCCGACCAGGTCACCGCGGCTGTCGACGCCGGGGCGCGGCTGAGCACTCACCTGGGCAACGGAGCCCACGGCACCATCCGACGGCACCCCAACTACATCTGGGAACAACTGGCCGACTCACGGCTATGGGCGAGCATCATCACCGACGGGCATCATCTGCCCGAAAGCGTGATCCGGGCGATCGTGAGAACCAAGTCGACCGGACGGACGATCATCACCTGCGACGCCGCCGGACTGGCCGGTTGCCCGCCGGGCGTCTACGACGAGGGGTCGATGCAGGTCGAGATCCTTGAGGACGGACGGATCGTGATTGCCGGGCAGGACCAGTTGCTGGCCGGCAGCAGCCTGCAGACCGACACCTGCGTGGCCCACGTGATGACCGCTGCAGGAGTCTCGCGACGCGAGGCATTCGACATGGCGGGCCTCAACCCCTCCCGACTGCTCGGCTTCGAGACGATCGAACTGAAACAGGGCTCCCGGGCCGACCTCGTCCTGTTTCATCACGACGGACCCGGATCTCCACTCGACATCATCGCCACCATCTTCCAGGGCGAACTCCGCCACGGCACGCTGGCCTCATAGACTCTGCGTTGTTTGCGAGACAACCGAATTCTGACTAAGATCGATGCGGGTGGGGGACGGGCCAACGCTGCCCGTGGTGTCATGCCCGCCAACGCGAACGCGTATGGCGGTCGTAGTTGTTCCCGTTTTTCTTGTAGCGGCCCCCTCTGAAACATGGCTGCCTTGAGTCTCAACGAGTTCTGTAAGCAACTCGTTCGCCTCCGCCTCGTCGATTCCGACGAGCTTCATCGGTGCCTCGATGACCTTCTGGCGTCGCAGAAGTCCATTGACGGGGTGCTCGACTCGCTCGAACGCAGCGGCCTGCTGACGACCTACCAGACCAACAAGCTCCGCAAGGGTGAAACCACCGGGTTGGTCCTCGGCAACGCCAAGCTGATGTACCGCAACGGATCGGGCAGCTTCGCACGAGTCTTTCGTGCCGTGACGCTCGAGACCGGCGACATGGTCGGGGTCAAGTTGCTCAGGCAACGGTGGGCCGAGGATCCCGCAGCAGTCGCCCAGTTCCATCGTGAAGCGAGCCTGGTCAAACCACTGCGGCACCCCAACATCGTGCCAATCTACGAGGTCGGGGCCGAGGGAAATCACCACTTCTTCACGATGGAGTTCATCGTCGGCGGCAATCTCGGTGACATGGCGAAAATCCGAGGGGCCATCAAACCGATTGACGCCACCCGGATCACATTCGAAATCGCCGATGGGCTGAGATACGCGTCGACGAAGGGCCTGACGCACCGGGACCTGAAGAAGACCAACGTGCTGATGACAACCGACGGCAGGGCCAAGCTGATCGATTTCGGACTGGCCGCCGACGAGGCCCTTCAAACAGGTGGCAGAAAGAAACAGGCGGCACGATCACTGGATTACGCCACGCTTGAAGACAACACCGGAGCACCGCCGAACGACCCCCGCAGTGACCTCTACTTCCTCGGGGTCATCTACTACGAACTGCTCACCGGAGAATCCCCTTTCTCCAAGGCCAGGACCCGGGAAGAACGAAAGGAGTTCAGTCGATACAGAAATGCCAAGCCGATCGACCTGATCAAGACCGGCGTGCCGTTCTTCGTCGCCGAGACCGTCGATCGCCTGATGGACCTCGTCCCCGACCGCCGCTTTCAGACCCCCGAACAGGCCTGCGGAGAATTGAGCCGTGTCCTGGACCGACTGAGAGAGATGCAGTCGGAACCCACCGACGACAACGTCGACACCTCTCACGACTCCCCATCAGACCTCTCCAAGGACACCGGGCCGACGCTGCTGTTCGTCGAGAACCGACCGACTCAACAGGAACTGATCCGCGACTTCTTCACCAGCCGCGGTTTCCGCGTGCTGCTGGTGAGCGACCTGCAACGGGCACTCAACCGCCTGGGCTCCTCGCCGCCGGATTGCCTGGTCATGATGGGTGGAGCCGTCGGCTCGGAACTCGTCACCGGATTCGAGGAGTCACTCCGCCGGACCGAGGGTCGGCCGTTCGCTCTGATCGCCGTGCTGTCCAAGGACCAGTCCACCTGGACACACCAACTGGAGGCTCACGTCTCGGAGACCGCCCGCGTGATGGCCCACCCGATCGTGCTGGGGGACCTGAACCGTGAGATCGAGACGGCATTGGCGGCCCGCGACGGGGTGTCCGAGTGAACCGGGGGGAAGACGGACCGAAGATCCGCTTCGGCATCCTGGGAACCGCACGGATTGCCGAAAAGGTGGGGCCGGCGATCCAGGCCGCCGACGGGGCACGACTCGACGTGGTGGCCAGCCGAAACGGCGATCGGGCACGGGATTGGGCCAACGCCCACCAGGTGCCGCGGAGCGTCGAGGACTACCGTCGGGTGATCGACGATCCCGAGATCGACGCCGTCTACATCCCGCTGCCCAACTCGATGCACCACGCCTGGACGCTGGCGGCGGCCGAGGCGGGCAAGCACGTCCTGTGTGAAAAACCACTGGGGATCGATGCCGGCGAAGCACTCGAGATGGCTGCGGCCTGCCGCCAACACGGCGTGCAGTTGATGGACGGCGTGATGTGGGTGCACCACCCCAGGGCTGAGGCGATGAAGGCACAACTCCTCGCCGGAGCTATCGGCGAACTCCGGCGAGTTACCTCGGCGTTCACCTTCCGTTTCGACGAGATCCCCGATTACGACATCCGGCTCGATCCGGATACCGCCGGCGGGTCGCTGGGCGACCTGGGCTGGTACTGCTGCCGCGCCACGCTGTGGGCCTTCGACGGACTTCCCGCCCGTGTCTTCGCCTCGGCACGGATGTTCCGTGGCGTCGACATGAACCTCTCGGCACTCCTGTGGTACGACGGCCAGCGGATGGCCTCGTTCGATTGCGGGTTTGACATCGAGTTGAGGAAGTGGTTCGAGGTGGCCGGAACGGCGGGGTCACTGGTCTGCGATGACTTCCTGAGACCCTGGGACCAGGACAAGCCGAGGTTCTGGATCCACGACCGGAACGGGCTGGTCGGAGAACACCTCGCCGCCACACCGATACAGGAAGTGGTGATGGTCGAGAATTTCTGCCGTGCAGTGAGGTCCGGCGAACTCCGCCAGGACTGGATCGACGACGCCGTGGCCACTCAGACGATGTGCGATGCACTCGCCCGGTCGGCTCGCTGCGAGCAGGTGATCGAGTTGGCAGACTGAGACACCGACAGCGATTGCGGTGGTCGGCAGGCTGCCTTGAAAGCCCCCACACCCGCGCTATAATCGACTCCACCACCGAAGGGCGACGTGTCGGCGGGAGTAGCTCAGTGGTAGAGCACCACGTTGCCAACGTGGATGTCGCGGGTTCGAATCCCGTCTCCCGCTCTCTGCTTTTCTCCGACGGACGACCGAGATGATCTTCGACGACGAAACGACTGCCGAAACTGGCGACGGGGCGGATGCCGAGACCGAATCGCTCGAAGCCTCCGAGAACGAGACGGTGGTGGCCGAGCCTCCGGCTGTCGACGACGAATCCGCCGCAGGCGATGATGCCGACGACGCTGACGTGCCGCTGGAAGATGGCGGCTCGTTGAAGATGTCGCTGGATGTCGAGATCACCGAGTCGGGGCCCTGCCTGCGACATGTCGTCGTCAAGGTGCTCCGTGCCGACATCGACGCCGTCCACGATGTCGCCGTCGATGAACTTACCGATTCGGCCGAGGTCCCCGGGTTCCGCAAAGGACACGTGCCGGCGGGATTGATCGCCAAGAGGTTCCGTCGCGAGTTGGCCGACGAGGTCAAGCAAAAACTGCTCGTCGGCAGCCTCGAACAACTCGCCGAAGACCACGACCTGGAACCGATCAACGAACCCAATCTCGATGTCGACATGATCGATATCCCCGAGGAGGGAGATTTCGAGTACGAGTTCGACGTGGAGGTGCGGCCTGATTTCGACCTGCCCGACTACAAGGGGCTGACCATCGACCGGCCGGTCCGCGAAGTGACCGACGAGGACGTCGACGGCTACCTGAAACAGTTCCTGTTGCAGTACGCTCACTTCCACGACCACGATGGACCCGCCGAGACCGGCGACACCATCGTCGCCAATCTCTCCTTCACACGCGACGGGGAAACGGTCCGGACCATCGAAGAGGCGATGCTCGACCTGCGTTCGGTGCTCCGTTTCCAGGACGCCGAACTCGAAGGGTTCGACGAACTGATGGCGGGGGTGGCCGCCGGCGAGGAACGCACCAGCGAGATCACCGTGGCCGCCGAGGCCGACAACGTCGCGATGCGGGGCGAAACGCTCGGCGTGACTTTCTCTGTCACCGCCGTCAAGAAAACTCACCTCCCCGAACTCGACGAGGAATTTCTCGATCGACTCGAGGTCGAGGACGAGGATGCGCTGAGAGACGCATTGCGGGGAACTCTCGAACGGCAGGCCGAGTTCGGACAACGGCAGAACACCCGCAGCCAGGTGCTCGAACGGATCACCGAGAGCGCCGACTGGGATCTGCCGGAAGAACTCGTCACCAAGCAGACCGAAAACGCGCTGAGGCGAGAGATCCTCGAGATGCAGCAGGCGGGATTCACTCCGCAGGAAATCCAGGCCCGTGAAAACGAGATTCGACAACACGCCATCTCCACCACCCGGCAGGCGATCAAGGAGCACTTCGTGCTGGATCGGATTGCCGAAGAAGAGGAGATCGAGGTGGACGGGGCCGACCTGGACACCGAAATCCAATTGATGGCCATGCAGTCGGGCGAGAACCCCCGGCGGCTCAGGGCGAGACTGATCAAGAGCGGGATGATCGAAAACCTCGAGGCCCAGGTCCGCGAACGAAAGTCGATCGAGGTGATTCTCGAACACGCCGAGTTCAACGATGTCGAGGGGGAACCGCTGGTGCGAGACCCCGTCGCCACCATCGACCAATCCGTCTGCCGCTCACCCTCTGACACCGCGGCCGACACCGCGGCCGACACCTCAGACGAGTCTGAAGCCGAAACCGCGTCTGAGGACGCCGGTGAGGAGTCAGCCACGGAGGCCGAGGCGAGTGACGAGACGGTCGAGGAATCCGAACCGGACGGCGAGGCTGATGAGGACGAGTGAATCGGTGGGGCAGGGAGTCCGGCATCGGACCTTGACCTCTTCGGTCGACATGGCATATCCAACGGGCGGTGCGGAGGTCGAGACCTCGATTTCCGCGATGATGCTCTTTTGCTGAAACTGACACTGGAGGAACCCGGGGTGTCTTTGCGGAACTCGGCATTCGATCACGGTCTCCAGGCGGCGGGCGCCGGGTACAACCAGGGCCCCGACTACACCCGGCAACGGCAGATGACCATCGGGGACCTGCTCCTGGAGAACAGGATCATCTTCCTCGACGGTGTGATCCACGACGGCAGCGCCAACCTGATCGTGATGAAGCTGCTGTACCTGCAAAGCGAGAACAGGCACCAGGACATTCACCTGTATGTCAACTCGCCGGGGGGATCGGTCACCGCCACGATGGCCATCTACGACACCATGCAGTACCTCGACTGCGGCGTCGCCACCTACTGCGTCGGCCTGGCCGCCAGTGGAGGAGCGATCCTGGTCGCCGGAGGCAGAAAAGGCAAACGCCACGCACTGCCCCACGCCAAGATGATGATTCACCAGCCCTTCGGTGAAGTCGGCGGACAGGTCAGCGACATCGAGATCCAGGCCCGAGAGATCCTCGAGACTCGCGAACAACTCAACGAAGTCCTCGCACAACACACCGGACAGCCACTCGAACGGATCGCCAAGGACACCGATCGAGACTTCTACATGAGTGCCCAGGACGCCAAGGAATACGGATTGGTCGACGAAGTGCTCGCCAAGGACGACAAGGACGACAAGGACGACAAGGACGACAAGGACGACAAGGACGACAAGGACGACAAGGACGACAAGGACGACAAAGACGCGAAGGACGACAAAGACGCGAAGGACGACAAAGACGCGAAGGACGACAAAGACGCGAAGGATGCCAAGGACGACCCGAACAGCAACGCTGACAAACCGGGCGATGATGAAGCAGGCGACTGACCTCGCTTTGCCCTGACATTCCCCCCAGACAACCTGTTTTCCCCACTCACCCTGTCCTCTCAGATGCCGCCATGACCATTCCGATCCCCTACGTCGTCGAACGACATGGCCGCGAAGAGCGGGCCATGGACATTTACAGCCGGTTGCTGAAGGACCGCATCATCATCCTCGGCAGCAGCATCAACGACACCGTCTCCAACAGCATCGTGGCTCAGTTGCTGTTCCTGCAGTTCGACGATGGCGAGTCGGACATCCACATGTACATCAACTCGCCGGGCGGCTCGATCACCTCGGGCATGGCCATCTATGACACGATGCAGTACATCGGTTGTGACGTGTCGACCTACTGCATCGGCCAGGCCTCGAGCATGGGCGCGATCCTGCTGGCCGCCGGCACGGCCGGCAAGCGAAACTCACTGCCCAACAGCCGGATCATGATCCACCAGCCACTGGCTGGCATGGAGGGAACGGCCACCGATCTGGAGATCCACGCCCGCGAGGTGCTGAAGGTCAAGCAGCGAATGAACGAGATCCTGCTGTCTCACACCGGACAGACGCTCGAACAGATCGAACAGGACACCGACCGCGACAACTTCATGACCGCCGAAGAGGCCCAGTCCTACGGACTGATTGACAACGTCCTCGAGCATCTCGTTCACGAGGGCGCCACCGACGACGACACCGACGACGACACCGACGACGACACCGACGACGACACCGACGACGACTGACCGTCCCCCGGCGGTCGGAGCATCCCATGGACGGGACACCGACACGACTCCTGCTGTCACTGGCAGCCCTGGCTGCCGGCTGCACCACTCCGGCCCATGTCGAAGGCCTGGAAGCCGAGTTGCGAGACCAGCAGGACCGGCTCACCGCCCAAGCCGAGGCGCTCGATTCGGTTCGCTCCGAGCGAGATGCACTCCGCCGCCAACGCGACCAGTTGTTGGCCGGGACGGCGGCGGTGGTCCACCCCGAACAGGCCGACCTGCTGGTCCGGATCGACCGGCTGGCGATCAACACCTGGATGACCGGCGGGCAGAACACCGACGACAGTCCCGGCGACGACGAACTCGTGGTGCTGGTTCAGCCTCGAGACGCCGACAACGAGCCGGTCAAGCTGCCCGGTACGCTGCAGCTGCGGCTCTCCGACCCGGCTGCCCCCGAGGGCTCCCCCGCGCTGGGCTCGTGGCAATTCACTCCTGACGAGTGCCGGCGGCGGTGGCTGGGCAGCATGCTCTCGCGGGGATTTCTTTTTCGGCTCCCCTGGCAGACCCCCCCCACGCGAGACCGGCTGCTGCTGCACGCTCGTTTCGACACCACCGACGGCCGTCGCTTCGACGCGGACGCCCTGATTCGCGTCCACCCGCCGGCCACGGACCGCAGTCAGCCGGTTCAGACCTCGAACCCCTCACCATCGGACGGCGGCTGAGACGCACCCGGTCCCGGGCCGCCTCCGGCCAGCTGGCGGGCGCGGGCCATCGCCTGGTCCCCCTGCTCCCCCCGCCCGCATCTCTGGCAGATCACCGCCAGTTGCGTCCAGGCAAAGGCGTCCTCGGGATCGAGCTCGGTGACCCGCTCGGCGTGTGCCACCGCACCGTCACTCCGCCCCAGCTTCTCCAGATACACCGCCAGCGCCGAATGCGACAGGACATGATCGGGTTCGGCGGCAACGATCGTCTCCAGCTGGGCAACCGCCGACTCGAGGTCGCCGGCGTCCTTGTGGGCCATCGCCCGGTCGTATCTCTCAATCGTCTCTGACATCTCCGTCTCGCTCTCCCCCCGGGGTTTCCCATCACCACCGCAGCCACTCCTCCGCCAGCAGCCTCTGGAACGCTATGATGCCGTCTGAGCGTTTCACGTGAAACACCAGCCGCCTTCTTTCGTGCCGACGGGTCCCTCCGGATTGAACCATTCACCCGACGCTCCCGTCCCCGCCCCCTCGCCATCTGCCGGTTCGCCCGACCGGTCGCGGGCGAGCAGCCGCTCGAGGTCCTGGTGGATCTTCCTGGTCATCACCTCGGTGCTGGCGGCGGCGTTGCGAACGGCGATGCCGTCGGGAATCGCCATCGAGCATTTCGATGAGGGTGTGTACGCCTCGAACCTCTGGTGTCCCGACGACGGCTACGGCTATCCCGACCGGCATCTCTATGCTCCCCCGGGACTGCCACGGGTGATCGAGGAAGCGCATCTGTGGCTGGGCGCCTCGGACCTCGCCAGCATCGCGCCCTCACTGCTGGCTGGAATCCTACTGATTCCACTGCTGGGCCTGTTGGCCCGCGACTGGCTGGGCGAGCCGACCGGTCGTGCCGTGGTGCTTTTGGCCGTCTTCAGCGACATCCACATCCTTTATAGCCGCATCGCGGTGACCGATGTCCCCTGGATCGCGTGCCTGGTCCTGGCGGTGTGGCTGATCCGCCGTGCCCTGATCACCGGCCGCCCGCTGGTGCTTCTGGCCGCCGGCTTGGCAACCGCCCTGGGATGGTGGACCAAGTACACCGGCTGGCTTCCGCTGGCGATCGGCCTGGCCGGTATCGTTGCCGTCCCGGTGTTCCTTCGCCGAACCAACTCTCCGTGGCAGGATTGGCTGAAACGAATGGGAGTCATCATCGCGATCACCGCCATCGCGATCGCCCCGCTGTTCGTTTCGCTCAAGGACTCCGGTGGTTATTCCGCGGTCGCCGCCAACCACGCCCGTTACATCGTCGGCCTCACCGGCTGGCTTTCGTCGGCCGCCACCCAGATCGAACACATGGCGTCATTCGAGAGTCCGCTGACGTTCGTCGGGGTACTGATGGCCTGTTGGTTCGCCGCCGGGACACCTTCGCGTTTCACGTGGAACGACATCCGTCCCCGGCTGCTGCCGGCAGTGGCCGCCACCGGGCTCGTGGCGATCGGTTCATTTTCGGCCCTGGTGCTGGTGGCCGCAGGACTGGCTCTCCGTGACGGCCTGGCCCGGCTGCAGCGCAACGGTCGAGTGGACCCGGATCTGGGTTTGGCCTGGACGATGCTCGCGGCGTGGTGGATCGCCATGACGCTCACCACCCCGCTCTACCATCCTTACCCCCGGCTGGTGCTCCCGTGGCTGGTCGCCGGCTGGCTGCTGGTCGGCCACCAGGTCGCCGGCTGGACCGCGACCGTTTCGCCGTCGGAGAAATCAGCAGATTCGTCATCGCCAAACGGCTCGATGCTGTCTTTGGCAGCCGCCGCGGGCCTGGTCCTGTTGTTGCTGGCCATCCCCACTCGGTTCATCTCTCGAGCCATTCCTGCAATCGCACCGCGGACCGCGATCGCTCGCCTGGCCGACCAATTGGTCGACGCCGTGACGGTCCAGGTCCCCTCGGGCAACGCTGTGATTCGGGTCTGGGGTGAACCGGCGCTGTTCTTCCAGCTCAGCAACCGTTCGCCCGACCGCCTGCTGATGCAACCGGCCGGCGGACTCAGGGTGATCCGCCCCGGAGAGCAACCCCCGGACATCCCCGTCTTCCTGGTCATCGGCCCCCATGCCAGTGATGGCCGCACCTTCAGCGATTCGCTGAGCGAATACGATTCGGTAAGAACATTCGAGGCGACACCAGGCCTGCAGGTTCTCCGGAACCAGCCGCCGGACCGCCGCGACCGGCCGATGTTCTTTCAGCTCTACCGCTGGCGGCCGTAGGTCGACCCCCAACAACTGCGGACCGGCCGTTTCACGTGAAACGGTTCAGGCCGCGTGCCGCTCCAGCTCGCGCACCACGCGCTGGAAATCGTCGCCGTCGGAGAACGGGATCACAATCCGACCCGACTGGGCATCGAAGAGCCGGATCTCCACCCGGGTACCGAACTGTCGCCGGAGGTGATCCTGCAGTTCCACCAGGTGGTTGCTCAACTCCGGACGGGTCTCGGTCGGACTCGTCTCGTCGATCGACAGGTCCGGATCGACGATCGGAATCACCGACGGCTGTCTTGTTCTGATCGCCTTGGCGGCCGCCTCGGTCGCCCGCACTGTCAGACCATCATCGACGATCCGCGCACACAGGCTCAACTGGTCGGCTTCCTCCAGGGTCACCAACGCCCGGGCATGGCCGGCGGTGATCTTCGCGTCACACAATGCCTGCTGGACCGGTGCCGACAGGTCGAGCAAACGCAGCAGGTTGCTCACCGTCGACCGGCTCATGCTCAACCGGCTCGCCAACTGGTCGATCGTGCTGCTGAATTCCTCGAGGTACCGCCGGAAGGCCTGGGCCTGTTCGAGCGGATTGAGATCCTCGCGTTTGAGATTCTCTTCCATCGCCGTCTCGTACACCTGCTGATCGGTGTAGTGACGCACCTGGCAGGGAACGACCGCCAGGCCGGCTTCCCGAGCCGCCAGCCAACGTCGCTCGCCGGCGATCAACTGGTACCGGACCCCCCCGTCAGGCCTCACCAGCAACGGACTCAACACGCCGTGCCGAGCGATGCTGTCGGCGAGTTCCTGCATTGCCCCGGCGTCGAAGTCCTTCCGCGGCTGGTAGGGATTGCGGACCAGCGACTCGACCGGGATCTCCAGCAGGTCGCCGTCACCGGCCGGACCATCGGCGGCCGGTTCGACTTCCGACGGAAACTCGGTGACGTGTTCGGCCACCAGTTCCTCCTCAGTCGGCCCGAACTGGTTCAGGCCAACCAGCCCGGCCAGGCCGCGGCCGAGCCGGCTGGGGCGGTCCGAAGCCCCCGAGGGTCTTCCAGCCGGATGATCGGCAGCAGCATCGTTGGGAATCGTCGACATGACCGGTGCTCCGCGAGACGGACTGGCGGGGGATTCTAGTTCCAGCGTCCCGAACACAACAAGACGGGTTCAGCCTCGGATCACGGCAACCGACTGCCCGGACACCCCGTGCGTTTCACGTGAAACGGCTCGCGTTGACGACTCGAGTCCCCGCCCCCTAGACTCGCAGCCAGCACGCGGGACGTAGCTCAGCCTGGCAGAGCGCCGGCTTTGGGAGCCGGAAGTCGCAGGTTCAAATCCTGTCGTCCCGACTATCCCGGTGAGGCGGCTAGCCCACCAGTTCGGGCATCGCCCGGTGCTCGCCGACCAGGTAGTGCGGTCGGCCGCCCAGGTCGGTGAACTGGGTCGTAGCCACGTCGATGCCCAGCCGCTGGTACAGCGACGCGAAGATCTCACGGAAGTGCACCGGCCGCTCGTGGGGCTCACCGCCCAGGCGGCTGCTGGAGCCGATCACCTGCCCGTGGTTCATGCCGCCGCCGGCCAGCAGAGCCCCGGCGACATTCGGCCAGTGGTCGCGGCCGGCGTTGCTGTTGATCTTCGGTGTCCGTCCGAACTCGCCCCACGACACCACGGCGATGTCGTCGAGCAGGCCCCGTTCGTCGAGTTCGGAGATCATCGTCGAGAGACCCAGGTCGAACAGCGGCAACGCGCCCCGCGCCTCGTTGAAGTTGTCCTTGTGCCAATCCCAGTTGTAGTCGTTCCTGGCCATCCGGCCGAACGGCCAGCGTGAGAAGGCGATCGTCACGCAGCGGGCCCCCGCCTCGATCACCCGGCGGGCCAGCAGGAACTGGTGCAGGTACGTCTTCCCTTTCCGCTCGTTGGGATACTCCTCGTCGAGCCCGTACCGCTTCTTCACCGACTGCTCCTCACGACTGAGGTCCAGCGCCTCGGCCAACCGCGGCGATGTCAGCACCTCGAAGGCCTGCTTCTGGAACTCGTCGATGCCGTCACCAAGCCCGTCGCTCTCCACCTGCCGTCGAAAGCGGTCGAAGCTGGAAAGCAGCCGCCTGCGATCCCCCAGCCGACGCAGGCTGACGCCGTTGAGCCTCAGGTTGCGTCGATCGACCGCATCGACCTCGAACCCGGCATGGGCCGATCCAAGAAACCCCGGCTGTGTCGGTCCGATCCGCATGATGAACCGTGCGTCCGCGTCAGTCGGCACCAGGTCGACAGCCGGCGAGACACCCGGCACCAGCGGGCCGAACTGCTTGGAGAGCACCGCGGCCAACGACGGCCATCCACCGGGAGGAAACCCGGGCACCAGCGGCGAAGCGGGCATCTCGTCATGAGACTCCCAGCCGGTCGAACACCAGTGCGTGTTGTGATCGTTCTTGAAGCCGTGAAGCGATCGGACCACCGACAGCTTGTCCGCGATGCCGGCCAGACCCGGCATCAGCTCGCAGATGTCCATCCCGGGCACCTTCGTCGCAATCGGATCAAGCTCGCCGCGGATCTCCGTCGGGGCATCCGGCTTCAGATCGTACATGTCCAGGTGAGTCGGCCCGCCGGGCAGAATCACCATGATCACACCCTTGATCGGGCGATCCGACTTCGATTCCGACTCGGCCCGAAGAATCTCAGGCAACGACAACCCGCCCAACGCCAAGCTGCCGATCTGGAGACAACTGCGGCGCGTCAGGCCGTCGCAGTAGCTCGACTGGATCCCGGGAATCGTCAACATCGGCCATCCTCTAGCTGGTCCGTTTCCGACAACCCCGTCGACCGGGGCCCCTCGGACACGCATCAATTCAACGCGAAGCTATCTCAGTGTATCGGAATTCGCAACATCTTCCGACCTGTTGATTGCCACTTCATCGAGAAAAGTAAACACTTGTACACATTCGCGTCGTGTCCCATAGGGCCATTCACCCGGCGCTCCATCGAACGAATCGAACTGCGACACACGAGTTGGAGATGATCGGATGGGGATGTTGCCGTACAATCAACTCCCTTGGCGACCGACAGTATCAAGCCCTGATCCCGCATTGGCCGAAAAGGCCTGACACCGGAGTGAGAACCGATGAGCCAGACACAGCAGCCCTCGGACAATTCCCGACGTGACTTCCTGAAGGTGACCGGCGCGGCAGCATTGGTCGGGTCGACAGCACCGGCGGTCTACGCGGCGGGGAACAACACGATCCAACTGGCCCTGGTCGGTGCTGGCGGTCGCGGCACGGGCGCCGCGGCCAACGCGTTGGCCAGCAAGGTGGGGCCGACTCGCCTGGTGGCGATGGCCGATGTCTTCGAAGACCGCATGGCCAATTCGCACAAGGCACTGACGACCCGCTTTCGTGGTGCCGTCGACGTGCCCGAGGACCGCCAGTTCATCGGGTTCGAGGCCTATCGCGAGGCGATGGACTGCCTGAGTCCCGGAGACGTGGTGATCCTGACCACCCCGGCTGCCTTCCGCTGGGTCCAATTCACGTACGCCATCGAGAAGGGCCTGAACGTCTTCATGGAGAAGCCGATCTCCATCGACGGCCCCAGCAGCCGCAGGATGCTGGCCCTGGGCAAGCAGTCGGTCAAGAAGAACCTCAAGGTGGGTGTCGGCCTGATGTGCCGTCACTGCAAGGCCCGCCAGGAACTGTTCCGCCGGATCCAGGACGGTCAGATCGGTGACGTGCTCGAACTGCGGGCCTACCGCATGGCCGGCCCGACCGGTTCGGCCGCCACCGGCAAGCCGCCCAAGGGTTCCTCGGAACTGCTCTACCAGATCCGCCGCTTCCACGCCTTCCTGTGGCTCTCAGGCGGAGCGGTCAGCGACTTCCTGATCCACAACATCGACGAGTGCAGTTGGATGAAGAACGCCTTCCCGGTCCAGGCCGAGGCCTCCGGCGGACGGCACTACCGCGGCGACGATGTCGACCAGAACTTCGACACGTACTCGATCGAGTTCACCTACGCCGACGGGACCAAGCTGCTGGTCAACGGCCGCACGATTCCCGGCTGCAACCAGCGGTTCGCCAGTTTCGCTCACGGCAGCAAGGGCTCGGCGGTGATCTCCTCGAGAGGCCACGCTCCCTCGCGGGCGAAGATCTACAAGGGCTGGAAGATGTCCAAGGAGAACATCACCTGGTCGTTCCCGGGCAGGGAACCCAATCCCTACCAGGTCGAATGGGACGACCTGCTGACGGCGATCCAGCGGGACGAGCCCTACAACGAGGTGCAACGTGGTGCCGAGGCGAGCCTGGTGACGGCGATGGGACGCATGGCGGCTCACACCGGCCAGATCATCACCCGCGACCAGATGCTCAACTGCCAGCACGAGTTCGCTCCGACCGTCGACCGCCTGACGCTTGACGGGCCGTCGCCGTTGAAGGCCAACCCCGACGGCACCTACCAGATCCCGATGCCCGGACTGATCAAGGACCGCGAGTACGGATCCCTGGTTTAATGACCGAGACAAGCGTCTTTCCCGGATGCACCCGACGCCGTGCCATGGCCCAGGTCATGACCGGCATGGGGGCGTTCTCGCTGCCTCACATCCTGCGGCTTCGTGCCGAGGCGGCCCGCCCGGGCGCGGCGACGCCGCAGCGGCGGGTCATCCTGCTGTGGCAGGACGGGGGACCAAGTCACCACGAGACTTTCGACCCCAAGCCGCTGGCTCCTGCAGAGTACCGCGGTGAACTCGACGCCATCGCCACGGCACTGCCGGGAGTGCAGTTCTGCGAAATCCTGCCGCGGACGGCCGCATTGGCCGACCGCTTCAGTGTGATTCGTTCGATCCACCAACCCTCCTCCGGACACGTCGACGGCACTCACAACTTCATCACCGGGTATTTCGGAGCCCGCATTGTCGGCGGCCGGAGCGAGTATCCCGACTGCGCGGCGATCGTGCACCGGGTCCGCAGCCGTCAGCACGAGGAAGCCTCTCCGATCGCGCTGGGAGCCTCGACCGATCCCAGCCTGGCCCGTGGCATGCGCCGCAGCCGACGGCGGACCGGTCATCGGAGCGGTCTGCCCGGCTACGTCGCGCTCGGTGGGCAATCCTCCATCGGCCTGCACCGTGGTGGCCCGGCCTACCTCGGCCCGACCGCCGGTCCCTTCCAGGTGTCCGGCGACCCCTCGCGTCCGCGTTTCCAGGTCCAGAACCTGCAGGCGGGAGACGACGGGGAGAAACTGTCCGACCGACGGGCCATCCTGGCTGGTCTCGACCGGTTCGTCCGTCTCGGGAGCCTGAGATCGGAGATTGATCTTCACGGTCAACTCGACGCCACCGACCGTTACACCCAGCAGGCCTTCGATCTGCTCAGTGGCTCGGGCCGCGCCGCCCGCGCCTTCGATCTCAGCCGCGAGGACCGCCGGACCCGCGAACGCTACGGACTGGAGACCTCCGGCCAGCAGGCGCTGCTCGCCCGGAGACTGGTCGAGGCGGGTGTCGACGTGGTTGCCGTCCGGTTCTCGCCCGACGGACGCGGCGACGGCGACCGTTCGGGAATCGGCTGGGACGATCACGCCGTCCACGGCAACATCTTCGAGGTCATGCGGCGCCGCGGTCCCAAGTTCGACCGCGCCATCTCGGCGCTGATCGAGGATCTTGACGACCGGGGACTCTCCGACGAGGTGCTGGTGGTCCTGGCCGGAGAATTCGGTCGCACGCCGAAAGTCTACGTCCGCAAGGGGTGCCCCGGACGCGAACACTGGGGCCCGGCCGGCAACGTGATGATGTTCGGCGGCGGGCTGGCACGCGGCCAGGTCATCGGCAGCACCAACGACAAGGGCGAACGCCCCGCCTCCAGGCCGCTCACCCCCCGCGATGTCCTCGCCACGGTCTACCACGCGATGGGCATCGACACCGAGCGGACGTTCAACAACGTGGCCGGTCGTCCCGTGCCGGTGCTTTCCGAAGGGAAGCCCATCTCCGAGTTGATCGGCTAGGACCGGGTCGAACCGGTCACGGGCCGGCCACGGTGACCCCGGGCAACTCCGCCTTCAGCTTGTTGATCGCCGCTTCGGTCAGCTTGAGGTCGGTCAGGTACAGGTCCCGCATCCGCTTCATGCCGTACAGGTGCGGCAGCCCCGCGTCAGTGACACGGGTGCCGTAGAGATTCAACGACACGATCTCGCGCAACCCCGCCAGGTGAGCCAGCCCGGCGTCGGTGATGCCGCACTTGGCCAGGTAGATCCCCTTGAGCCGTTTCAGACGTCCGACATGGACCAGGCCGGCATCGGTGATCCCCGTGGTGGCCAGGATCAGGTGTTCCAGTCCCTTGAGATCAGACAGGTGAGCCAGGTCCTGGTCGCGGACCCCGGTTCGCCCCAGGTCGATCCGCTTGATGGGGCCGTCACCGGCAGCCGCCAATCCCATTGCCCGGACCGCCGCGGCCAGTCCGCGTCGCTGGTGCCGGACAAACAGTTCGACCACGCCACCGAACGTCGCCTTGGTTCCCCGGACCGGAAGATCAGACAGGTGAACCAGCGGTTTCAGGTGCACCAATCCCTTGTCGGTGATCCTCGTATTGGTCAGCACCAGGCCTTCGAGCCGAACCAGCCCACCCAGGTGTGCCAGCCCCGCATCGCCGATCCGTGTGCCGGCCAGTCCGAGTGTCTTCAACCGTTCGAGCCGGGTGAGCTGTTTCAATCCCGCGTCGGTGATGCGGGCATCGTGCAGTGCCAGAGATTCCAGCGACTCGATGGTCGCCAGGCGGGACAACCCGGCATCATCAAGCCGCGAGCCCTCGAGGTCGAGCCGCCGCAGAGTGCGACACTGCACCAGCAGGTCGAGGTCGGGCGTCTCGATCGCTCGATCGGTGAACCGGACCGAAACCACCCGGCCGGCCTTGTCGACCCGCACACGCCCGCCGCGGGCCTTCAGTTGTTGGACCAGGCGGTTCATGCCGTTTCGTTCCTGTTGGACACGACGGCTTCCTGTCCCTTCCAGATCGGCCAGGGAATCGAGACCGGCACTTCGATGACCGTCACGCGGTCGTTCTCGACGGCCGCGGACAGTTCGCCGAGAAGTTGACCGGCCGAGGTGACGCGGACTCCATCGGCCCCGAACGATTCGGCCATCTTGACCAGGTCCGGATTCACGAGGTCGGTGGCGAATGTCCGCCCGTAGCGGTCCTGCTGCTGGGGCTTGAGCACGCCGTAGGCGTTGTCGTTGAATACGATCACGGTCAAGGGAACGCGGTGCTGCACGGCGGTGGCCAGTTCCTGGATGTTGAACAGCATCCCGCCGTCTCCGGTCAGTACGACCACCGGCTGGTCCGGTCGCGCCATCGCCGCACCGATCGACGCTGAGAGCGCGTAGCCCAGCGTGCAGAAGTTCCACGGATAGAGGTAGCTGCGGGGTTCGTACACATCCAGCAGGTACCGTCCCCAGTAACCGGCCACCGTCAGGTCATTGACGAAGATGGTCTCGCGGGGTGCTCCGGACCGGACGGCGTCGAGCAGGTCGACGACGTGCGGACACCGCTCGATGCTCTGCCGCCGCAATTCGCTCCGCATCGCCGCCACCTCCCCGGCCATGACCGGCCGGCGACCCGACACCGTCTCACAAAGAGCCTCGAGCACCATCCTCGCGTCACCGACAATCGAATCCTGCACGGGGTAGTTCAGGCCGATCGCTCCGGGGTCGACATCCACCTGGATCAACGTCGGCGGCATCGGCAACCGCCAGTTGACCGTCTCGAGCTGTCCGAACCCGGTGCCGACCGCAAGCATCACGTCGCATTCGGTCCGCAGTTCGACCGCGGCCGGATGGAGCAGTCCTTCACCGGCTGAAAGCGGGTGATCGGACGGCAGTGCACCTTTGCCGAGAACAGTCGAAAACACCGGAGCATCCAGCAGTTCGGCCAGCCGGGCCAGGTCCGCGAACCCACCGCTGCGAACCACGCCACCCCCCGCCCAGATCAACGGACGTCGAGCGGATTCCAGCACCGCCGCCACACGCTCGACCGCTTCCCCGTCGAAACCCACATCAGTCGCCTCATCCGGCACGACGTCATCCGGAGTTCCGTCGGCATCGAGGATGTCACAGGGAATGTCGATCGCCGCGGGCCGGGGCCGTCCACTGGTCATTGCCGCGATCGCTGAACACAGCGCCGGCGCGATCGCTTCGACCTCGGTCACCCGTGCCGAGAACTTGGTCACCGGCGTGTAGCACCCCAGTTGATCGGCGCACTCGTGCAGGAAGCCCTTGCCGAGACCCAGGCCCCGCGAGGGGATCTCGCTGGCAATCGAGAGAACCGGGACCGAATCGGCGAACGCGGTACCCAGCGGAGTCAGCACGTTGAGCGCGGCCGGTCCGGTGGTACTCAGGCAGACCCCGAACTCTCCGCCGGCCCGGGCGTAACCGTCGGCCATGAACCCGGCACCCTGCTCGTGTCGCGCCAGGATGTGGGTTATCTCGGGCCGGCCGGCCAGGCCCTCGTACACGGCCAGGTTGTGAGTCCCGGGAATGCCGAAGACCGTCCGGACCCCATGAGCGACCAGCGTCTCGACGACCACCGCCCCCCCTGTCGACGTTCTCCTCACCTCGGTCTCGCTCACGACGTTTCCTCGTCCCGAACCACTCCGTCGACCGTCACCTCCGCGGGCAACACCATGTCACCGCGCGTGCCCCGTCCGACCCGCGACTGCGCCAGCAGGCTGCCGGCACCGCTGCCCTTCCAGACGATCGCGTGTTCCATCCGCTTGGGCTGCCGGTCGTCGGTGATGGTGCATCCGGTGATCACCGTGTCACGGCAGTCCTCGAGCAACATCCCGTTGGGAGTGCCGTCGAGGATCTGGACCCCCGAAACATTGATCCGTCGGCAACGGACCAGTTCGACCAGTGCCTCGCGCCGGATCGGCTCGACTCCATCGACGGTGTGCTGGCCCGCCTCAGCGTCCTCGATCAATACCCCGGTCAGGTTGCAGTTCTCCGAATCAACCAGCCGGATGCCGGTGGCAAGTTCCTGCTTGCGGTAGTCGGGGTTGTGACCGAAGCAGTTGGGCCCCACGACGATGTTCCGCGACGACTCGACCAGCAGGTTGCGATGGTGGCCGCTGTAGATGTAGTTGCCGCTGATCACCACGCCGCGGACGCTGGTGAGATGGACGTTGGTCCGCTGGCTGCCGATCAGGTTGCCGCTGATCGTCCACATGCCGGCCTTGTGGTTGACCGCCCCGCGGTTCTCGCCCCCGCGGCCCAGCATGCGGATGTTGGCGCCATTCCCGCTGGCGGTGGACTGGATCGTGTTGCTGGCAATCGTCCCCTCGCGGACACTCCCGGCCCCGACGTCGATGTAGATCTCGGCGGTCGCCTCGTCATCGGCTCCGGCGACACGGTGCGACCTGTTGTTGTTGTACTCGATGTCGTTGCCGGTGATCTGCAGGTTGCGGATCTCGCTGTTCTCGATCCGGATCCCGCCCAGCCGACAGTAGCTGATGTGGCTGTCGGCGATGATCGACTGGTGCAGGTTGACGCTGTCCAGGTGCACGCCGACACCGGTGTTGTGATAGAAGTGGCAGCCGTCGATGACCAGGTTGCGGGCCCGGCTGGTGATGTGCACCGCCGTGTGAACCTCGCGAATCAACACTCCCGAGAGAGTCGGCTGCATGACACCGATGATCCGGATCCCGTCGGCTTCGGCGTGACGGCCCTCGATCTCGATGTCCCGCACGATCGGCATCCGCTCGTTCTGCCACTCCGACGGGCGGAACCCACCGGGATCGGCGGTGCTGGCGTGGGCGGCCTTCAGGAAGATGGCCGGGCCGGCACCGGCCATCAGCAGCTTGGCCGATCCTCCCGAGCCGTCGATTCCGGTCCGCCCGATCTTCTCGAGATCGACCAGCAGCGTCTTGCTGATCAGGTAGTCTCCCCGAGGAAACTCGACACGCCCGATGCCCTCGTCGATCGCGTGTTGGATCGCCTCGGTGTCGTCGGTCTTGCCGTCTCCGACCGCTCCGAAATCGCGCACGTTGGTCATGGTGGTTGACTCGTGAAATGGGGGACTCGCGGCACCGCGACAAAACGCGGGCGACCATACGGTTCTACCCGCAGCCGGTGGCCGGCGGCAACGCAGGCCACCGGCCTACGCCGCCGGGGTTTCCCCAAGTTGCTTGAGCAGATCGCGAATGATCAACTCGGCCTGCTGCTTCTCGGCGGTCCAGCGGGTCTGTATCTGCCGCCAGCGTGTCTCGCCTTCGGGCACCTCGGCGACCTGCCGCCTGAGTTCCTCCTCTTTCGCACGCAGTTCGCGATCACGTTCATTCAACCGCTCGCCGTGATCGGCATAGACCTTCTGCTGTTGAGCGACCTGGGCGGCAAGTTGTTTCTGAGCGGCCTCGAGATCGGCTCGCTGGGTCACCAGCGTCTCGCGCATCTGGCTGTAGTGTTCGGCAACAGCTTCGCGAGCGGTTTCCAGCCGGGCCGCAGCCTGTTCGTCACCAACCTCGCCCCGCTCCTGCTGCAACTTCGCCATCGACTCCTCGACCGCCAGCCGCAACTCGAGGCTCTCGCGATGACTCCCCTCGAGTTCCTTGCGGAGCGTCTCGATCCGCTGCTTGCGATCCTGCAGTGATTGCGACTCGGACCTCAGGTGCGCCCGCAATTCCGCCACCTCCTCACGCTGCTCCTCCCGCTTCGCCTGCCAGTTCTGTCGAGCGGTCTCCAGCCGCTGCTCGTGCTGCTTGAGTGACGCTTCGGCGGCGCGGGTCTTCCGTTCCAGGCCCTGCAATCCCCGTTCGAGCAACGATTCGCGGTCATCAAGCAGCCGCCGACAATGGGCCAACTGGTGGCCCAAAGCGTCGAGCATCTCGACCCGCCGGGCGAGGTCGGCCCGCTGCTGCTGCACCTCGTGACGAAATGACGCCTGGTCAACTTCCAGCGTGTTGCGGGCCTTGGCGAGATGTTCCTGCTGGAACAGGTGCCGATTCTCCATCAACGTCCGCTCCTGCTGAATCTCGGAACGAATCGACTCCTGTTCGGCCGCAAACTCCTGGCGGGCGTCGCTGAGTTCTCGTTCCTGCTGCATGCGGATCAACTCCAGTTCCCGGGCCTGGTTCATTTCTCGTTCGGACCGCTCGGACTCGAATTCCTGAACCACCTGGTCGTGCTCGGCCTCGCCCCGCTTCAGTTCATTCCGCTGGCTCTCCCGCTGCCGCTTCCACTCCTCCCGGTCGCGATCCAGTTGCTTGCGCTCGGCCCGCAGCTCGTCGCTCATCACCTCGTGTGTCAGTTCGCGGCGGAGTTCGGCGGTTCGTCGTGCGAAGTCCTGTTCGAGTTGTTCGAGACAGGCGGCGTGCTCGGTTTCGAGCGTCGCGGCACGTGACTCGAGTCCCGCTTCGGCCTCCGCCTGCTGCTCACGGCGGGCATCGAGTTCGGACTGGACATCGGCCGACAGCGATTCGCGTCGTTCGGCCAGTTCCTTGTGAGCCGCCTGGACCTCGGCCTCGCCGGACGCCAACTCCTCGGCCCGCTTGTCCAACTCCGCAGTCCGTTCCTCGGCCTGTTGCTGACGCTCGGCCAGTTTCTCGTCCTCATCCTCCAGCATCCGCCGTTGCTCGTCGGCAGAGAGTCGAGCCGAGCGGCGTTCCCGGTCGAGTTGGGCGTGTTGGGAGTTGAGGCTGTTTTCCCGGCGGTCCAGTTCATTGACCCGGGTCTGCAGGTCGCCGGCGATCTGGCTGGCCTGCGCGAGCAACTCCTGGTTCTTGGCGGGCTCCGCGGCGCTGTCTTCGAGAGTTTCCGCGGCGTTGCCACTCGGCTGCAAAGGGAATCCCTCACCGGCTCTCGTGGCCGTTTCGGGAACGCCGGGCGACGGATCCGCCCCGGGCCAGTCGGCGATGGGCGACGGGCCCTGCGGGCCGGGACCGTGCCCGCCATCGGCACGGGCGGCACGGGGATCGGGTTCGGGCACGGAGGCCGGATCGCTCATCGTGGGAGTCCTTTCCCAGGTCGCAAGCGACAGGGAGACAACTCAGTTGAGATGCTGGTCAAGCACCTCGACAAACTTGGCCTTCTCCGCCACGCCGGTGTAACTCCAGACGACCTCACCACCCTTGAAGACGAGGACGGTCGGGATGCTGCCGACGTTATATTTCTGAGCGACGTCGCTGGCCTCGTCGACGTTCAGCTTGGCCACCGTGGCACGGCCCTCGTAATCGGCTGCCAGTTCTTCGACCACCGGAGTCAACATCCGGCAGGGACCACACCAGGGCGCCCAGAAATCGAGCAGAACCGGGTCGGAACTGTCGAGTACCTCGGCCTGAAAGTTCTCGTTGGTGACGTCCAGGATGTTCTCTGCCATCGATGCCGTCCCTCGGGTTGTGGTCGCGGAGTCTGGTCCCCGGTTGAGGCGGGATGATAGGGGAAAGCCCGAAAGAGTGTCAACGCGGGCGACCCTCTACTCGACCAATACCGGAACCAGTTCCCGGGTCGTACACGGCACCTGTCGTTCCACGTAACGGGGCAGCATCTTGGTGCAGGTCACCTCGATCTGGCGAGCCACTCGTCGAGCCACCCGCCGGGTGACCGTGTAGGGCACACGGCGGGTCACACGCACCGGCACCTGTCGCGTCCGGGTCTCGGTCACCACCTTGCTGATCGTCATCGGCACCTTGCGAGTCACTGTCCGGGTCTCGTACCGAAGCTGCCGCACCGGCACCGTGCGGGTTTTGGTCTCGACCACCCAGCGGCACGTCTCGACCGGCACCTTCTTGACCTCCTCACCGACCTCCATCCGCTGCACCGTCACCGGCACCTGCTTGGTCTCGACCCGCGTCACGTACCGGGTGCAGGTCACCTCGCGAGTCACCGGGTTGGGACACCACTGGAGACGCGACGAACAGAACCCCGCCGGCGTCCACCGCAGTCCCAGTTGACCGCACGGCTTGGGTCCCAGCCCCGGCAGCAACGGGCCGCGGTGGTAAACCTGTCGGCGGACCCAGCGTCCCCGGTCCTCGGTCACCATCCGCGTCTCGGTCACCGGCTCGGTCTTGCGGACACTGACCGTCCGGGTCACTTCCTTGGTCACCGGCCTGTAGATCTTCCGCCGGATCTCCCGCTCGGACGTCTCACGCACCAACTTCCGCTCTTGGTACTTGAACTCCTTGTCAACGGTCTCCCATTTCGGCTCGCGGATCGTCTGGGTGATCTCCCGCTCGATCGTCTCGGTCACCGTCCGGCAGACCTCGTACTGCTGCTCACGCATCTCGGTCTCACAGACCACCCGGAACAGCTTCACCTCCTCGTTGACATAGACCGTCTCGTGAACGGTACGCAGCACCTTGACCTGGGTCGGCTCATAAATCGTCTCGACGACGGTCTTCATGTAGGTGACCGGCTGCAGCATGTAGGCGGTCGACGGACTGCCGGGCCGCGAGCAGTGAACCAGGGGCCTCGCGCACGCGGTGACCCGCGTGACGGCCGGATCGTAGGGCCTGATCACGCTCTGTCCGGCCTTCGCTGCCGGCTTGTCGTCAGCGACCGCGTCTCCGGAGAGCAGGATCATCAAGGCCAGGACAACCGGCCCCAGCAGAGAGAAGTTTCGGTACGTCATCGATGGAGCACTCCAACTGGTGTCGCCGCCGGAGACGAGCAGCCCGCGGCAGCGGAATCCGATGACTTCATCATCCGGTCTCTCCGGTACCAAACGCAAGATGCCACCAGTCCGCACGGTCCCCCGAACCCCCAAGGTCAGCCTTCCGCGTCCGGTTGTAGGGATTGGACGGCCCTGTGATCGTATTGTGGGGATTCCGCAGACCGGCCGGCCTGGGCCACGGCGGCGGGTGGATGTGATGACGCAGCCGAACCGATCCGCCAGAATAAGCCTGGCCGAGGGATACCGATCGAGCTGTTCGCTGGGCTTCGGAGAAACGGACCGAACGTGACCGAAATGCACGACATCAACGACATCCTGGAAGCACTGGCCGAACATTTCGGCGATCGGATCTCGACCGCCGAGGCCGATTGCAATCAACACGCCGCCGACGTCTCGCATCACGGACCTCACCCGCCCCAGGCGGTCTGCTGGCCGTTGACGACCAGCGAGGTGGTGATGGCCGTCGACGCCTGCCGCCGCCATCGTGTGCCGCTGATCCCCTTCGGCACCGGCACGGCCGTCGAAGGCGGCGTGGTGGCGGTCACCGGCGGATTGTGCCTGGACACCGGCCGCATGAACCGAATCGTCTCGGTCCACCCCCGCGACATGGACGCCACCGTCCAGGCCGGCGTCACCCGCGAACAACTCAATCGTCACCTGGCCGACACCGAGACGAACGTCTTCTTCCCCGTCGATCCCGGAGCCGATGCCAGTCTCGGAGGAATGGCCGCCACGTCGGCATCGGGCTCCAACGCCGTCCGCTACGGCACGATGCGTGACCGCGTGCTGTCAGTCGAGGCCGTGATGGCCGACGGGTCGGTCGTCCGCACCGCCGGACGAGCCCGAAAGACGGTCGCCGGCTACGATCTGACGGCACTGATGGTCGGTTCCGAAGGGACCCTCGGAGTGATCACCGAGGTCACGCTTCGGCTGGCTCCCGTCCCCGAAGCGATCTCGTCGGCCGTCTGCGGGTTCGACTCGATCGAGCAGGCCGTCGATGCAGTGATCGACTGCCTGGTCGCGGGGATCCCGCTGGCCAGGATGGAATTGCTCGACGAGGTGCAGATCGAGGCCGTCAATCTCTACTCGGGCCTCGACAACGCCGTCCGGCCGACCGTGTTCTTCGAGTTTCATGGAACCGAGTCGTCGGTGGTCGAACAATCCGAAGCGACCGAGACGATCACCACCGAACACGGCGGGTCGGACTTTCGCTGGGCGACAGACGAAGCCGAACGGAACCGGCTGTGGCAGGCTCGACACGACGGCTACTACGCCACGCTGGGACTCCGAGACGGGAGCACCGGATACGTGACCGACGTCTGCGTTCCGGTGACGGCACTAGCCGAGGCGATCGCCAGAACCCGTCGGGAACTGGAGGGCTGCAGCGTGCCCTCACCACTTTTCGGTCACGTCGGCGATGGCAACTTCCATGTCGTGTTCCCGATCCTGCCCGGGAACGCCGAGGAACTGGCCGAAGTGCAGAAGATCAGCGACCGGATCGCCGAACACGCACTGGAACTGGGGGGCACGACCTCGGGCGAGCACGGAATCGGCCTGGGCAAGCGACACCTGCTGGAACGCGAACACGGCCCCGGCGTCGCGGTGATGCGAGCAATCAAGGACGCGTTGGACCCGCTGCGGATCATGAATCCGGGGAAGGTGCTGTAACGCGCCAAAAAAAGGGGGCCGGACCCGCCCGCGGCGCGTCCGACCCCCGTTGTTCTCCAGGCGGCTCCCTAGGAGAGAATCCCCGTCAACGCATCGGCCTTGACCAGGTCGCGAGGCTGGTTGAGGTGATTGTAGACGACCGTGTGGGGGTTGATCCCGACACTGTGGTAGATCGTCGCCAGCAACTCCCTGGGATGCACCGGGTTCTCGGCCGGTGCCGAAGCCGTCTTGTCGCTCTTGCCGTAGACATGGCCGCGCTTCACGCCCGCACCGGCCATCACGGCGGTGTAGCAGTAGGGCCAGTGATCGCGACCGTCGTTGGAGTTCGAGTTGCCCGAGGTGGAGACTCCACGCTTGGGACTGCGGCCGAACTCGCCCACGGCGATCACCAGGGTCTCGTCAAGCAGGCCGCGTTCGTCGAGGTCTCCGATCAGCGCGGACAGGCCCGCATCGAGCATCGGACTGTTCTGGGTCTTCATCCGCTTGGTCAGGCCCACGTGGACGTCCCAGGAGTGGTTGTCCGAATTGGCAACCTTGGGCCAGTTGACCTCGACGACCCGCGTGCCGGCTTCGACCAGCCGACGGGCCAGCAGGCAGCTCTGGCCGAACGTGTTCTTGCCGTAACGCTCGCGAACCTCCTTCTTCTCCGCGCCCAGGTTGAACGCGTCGCGAGCCCGCCCCGAAAGCACCAGGCTCAGGGCCTTTTCGTAGTACTCGTTGAGAGCGAATTTCTGCACAGCGACTTCCAGGTCGCCCAGGCCGGCGTTGATCTTGTCACGCAACGACGCGCGACGCTGCAGGCGTGCCAGGGGCACTTCCTTCCTCAGTTTCAGGTCGTCGGCGTTGATCCGGTCCATCTTGGCCATGTCCATGTCGTCGCCGGACGGATAGAGGTAGTACGGGTCGTGGGCTCGACCCAGGAACCCGGCGGTGCCCGCCTTGCCGATCACCGAACTCTCCTGCAACGGACGCGGCATCATCACGTAGGGCAGCATCGGAACCGTCGTCGGACGCAGCTTGGTGATGTTGCAACCGAAGTTGGGGAAGTCCTTCGGACTGGGCGGCTCGAGCTGGCCCGAGGGCGAGACCTTATCGGCCGTGTAACCGGTCAGCATCATGTAGATCGCAGCGGTGTGGTTGAACAACCCGATCGGCGTGTAGCTCATCGACCGGATCATCGTGAACTTGTCGTTGACCTTCGCCAGTTTCGGCATGTTCTCGGTGTACTGCACGCCGGGCAACTTGGTGTCGATCGGCTTGAAGACACTCTTGACGTTGTCCGGCACGTTCGGCTTCGGGTCCCACAGATCGAGGTGACTCGGCCCACCCTGCAGGTAGAGCATGATCACGTGCTTGGCCTTGCCGAAGCCGGGGCCGCCGTAACGGGCGTCCTCAGCCGCGGTGACTTCCTGCAACCGCAGCATCTCGGGCAGGCTCAGACCAAACGCGGCGGTGCCGCCGACCTTGAGGATATCGCGACGCGTTATTCCGTCGCACAGGTCTCGACCGTTGTGTCCGGTAATTCCCAGCATCGGACCTCTCCTTTAGATGCAATCCTGCGTTCGGTGCCCCTCACGTCTCCGCCAACTTGGAAGACAACGCACGCGAGGCCTCGTGCCACTCCCCTGATAGATCAGAGTATCGGCATATGTACCATTTCGAGCTTACTATAGCCTCGTTTCCCCGGCGCTGTCAATCAGATGATCACCCCGATACGATGCTGCCATGAATCACGCCAGCCAGCCCCCTTTCATCCGTTTAGCCGGCATCCTGCTGGTGGCTCTAGTGCCGGGTCTGCCGTTGATTGCAGCGCCACCGTCGGCTCCGGCCGCCGCGGTCGACTTTCAGTTCCGTGACGGTGACCGGGTCGTGCTGGTCGGAAACACGCTGGTCGAAAGAGCACAGCGGTACGGTCACCTCGAAACCGCACTCATCGCCCGGCTGGCCGACATCCGGTTGACGTTCCGCAACCTCGGCTGGAGCGGCGACACGGTGCGTGCCGAATCGCGGGGCATCTTCGATCCGCCCGCCAGGGGCTACAGACGGATGCTCGACCACGTCGCGCGGCTCAGGCCGACCGTACTGGTGCTGGGCTACGGCGGCAACGAGTCGTTCGAGGGGCAGGCGGGGATCCAGAAATTCCTCAACCAGTACCGAAAGCTGATCGCGGATCTGAGATCCCGGAGCGCTCCCAAGGCCCGGGTGGTCATCCTCTCGATCCCGCCACAACAGCGTCCCGGCCTCAGGAGGCTCAACACCACCGTCCCGGTCACTTCGAAGTTCACCCGCTCGGATCTCGACTCCCCCGTCGAGCGCAACCGGCAGATCGGCCGGTACAATTCGGCGCTGGCCAACTTCGCTCTCAGCGACGGCCACGCCCACCTCGATCTCAATGCTCCCTTCCAGAAGCTCTGGGACAAGCCGCGTCAGCAATTCCGCCTGCTGTTCACCGTTGACGGCCGGGCACTGAATTCGGAGGGGTACCGGGTGGCCACCTGCGGTGTCCTGGCCCAGTTGTTCCCCACTTCAACTCTGACCGTGCGACTGAAACAGGGAGAGCCTCCGCAGGTGATCGGTCCCCTGGCCACCAGCGGTGCCGAATTCCAGAAACGGCGACTCACGCTCTCGTCCCGTGTCGGCCCGTTTGTCCTCCGGGTCCACGGTCTCCGCCGCAAGGGCCGCTACACCCTGCGAATCGACCGTGACAACTTCGGAGACCACACCGCCAAGGAATTCGCAGCAGGTATCGCCCCGCAGTTGCCGCAGCCGGCCGTCGGCCACGCCGACCTCCGCCGGGCCGTGATCGCCAAGAACCGCCTCTACTTTCACCGCTGGCGACCTCAGAACACCACCTACCTCTTCGGCTTCCGCAAGCACGAACAGGGGAACAACGCCAAGGAGGTGGCCGAGTTCGAGAAACTGGTGGCGAGCAAGGAAGCCGAGATCAACCGCCTGAAAGCCAAGGTCCTGCACCGGATCACGATCGAGCCGGCCAGGTGAATTCCCACAACGACTCACGCATCATGACCAACCCCGTCCTGGCCCTGGCACTGGTCCTGGCCACCGCCCTGCCGGCCTTCGCCCAGCGAGGACTCAAGAACATCCCGCCACCGGATCCGGAGATCGAACGAAAGTCGTTCCAGGTGGCTCCGGGGTTCGAGGTGAACCTCTACGCGTCGGACCCCAAGATCGCCAAGCCGATCCAGATGAACTTCGACGCCGCCGGACGCCTCTGGATCGCCAGTTCCGAGACCTACCCGCAGATCAAGCCGGGACAGAAGGCCAACGACCGGATCCTGGTGGTCGAGGACACCGACGGGGACGGTCGAGCCGAGAAGACCACCGTGTTCGCCGACGGGCTGCTGATTCCCACCGGCGTGGCTCCCGGTGACGGCGGCTGCTACGTGGCCAACTCGACCGAGTTGCTGCACCTGGGCGATTCGGACGGCGACGGTCGGGCCGACACCTCGCGAGTCGTCCTCTCGGGCTTCGGCACCGAGGACACCCACCACATCCTGCACACGCTCCGCTGGGGCCCCGACGGGCGGATGTACCTCAACCAGTCGATCTACATCCACAGCCACATCGAGACCCCCTGGGGAATCCGGCGTCTGAACGCCGGCGGCATCTGGCGGTTCCATCCCGAGACGATGCGACTGGAGGTGCTCGCCCGCGGATGGGTCAACAGCTGGGGCCACCACCACGATCGCTTCGGCCAGTCGTTCGTGACCGACGGAGCAGGCGGCGAGGGAATCAACCACCTGGTCCCCGGCGCCGCCTATGTCACCGCCATCGGTGTGCCACGGATCCTGCGGGGACTCAATCCCGGCAGCCCCAAGTACTGCGGCCTCGAGATCCTCAGCGGCACACACCTGCCCGAGGACTGGCGGGGGGACCTGTTGACCAACGATTTCCGGGCCAACCGCGTCTGCCGGTTCAAGGTGACCGAAAGCGGTTCGAGCTACCAGGCCAAGCTGATGCCCGACGTGATCCGCACCAAGCACGTCGCCTTCCGCCCCATCGACATCAAGATGGGCCCCGACGGAGCGATCTACATCGCCGACTGGTACAACCCGATCATCCAGCACGGCGAAGTCGATTTCCGTGACCCTCGCCGCGACCACGTCCACGGCCGGATCTGGCGAGTGACCGCCAAGGGCCGGCCACTGGTCAAGCGGCAGAACCTGCCGAAGGCCTCGACCACTCAACTGGTCAACAACCTCTCGGCCGCCGAACTCTGGATTCGCCGCCACTCGCGACGGGTCCTGCAGGAACGGCCGCGGAAGACCCGACCGCAGATCCTCCAGGCCCTGGCCGACCGCCTGGCAGAACTCGGCCCGGCCGGCAGCAACACTCCCGAGGGCGAATCGACCGCGCTGGAGATTCTCTGGACCTGCCAGGCGCTGAACACCCCCGCTCCAAAACTGCTCGAGCAACTGCTCTCGGCCACCGATCCCCGGGTGCGGGCTGCCGCGTGCCGCGTGGCGGCCTACTGGACCGAACTGAGCGAAACCACCCTGGCCGACCGGGTACGGGACCCTCATCCCCGCGTCCGGCTCGAAGCCGTTCGCGCCATCGCACGCCGCGGCCGCGATGTGCTGCCGCTGGCGATGGCCGCGCTGCCCATGGACCGCGACACGCCACTCGAATACGCGTTGTGGCTGACCGCCTGGGAGCAGCGCTCGAACTGGCTGGATGGTCTCAGCAACGGCAACCACCGTCTCCACGAGGGACTGGATGACGCGGGACGCCTGTTCGTCTATTCCAGCATCAAGAACCCGGCGGTCGTCCCCGCCGTGCTCGAATTGCTGGGCCGTGGTGCATTGTCCGACACCGACCGCAACCGCGCGGTGGCCCTGCTGGCCGACCTGGGCGGACCCGGCCAGCTCCGAATCGCTCTGGACATGGCCCTGGATGCCAAGACCCCCGCTTCTCAGTCGGCCAACCTGCTCGACGCGCTGGCCCGCACCGCGGCCACGCGGCGAGTCAAACCGTCGGGACCTCTCGAAGGCATCAAGCCGCTGTTCGCATCCGACTCGCCGGCGGTGCAACAGGCCGCGATCCGCTGCGCCGGACTCTGGAAGCTCGAATCGCTGCGGCCCGCCCTGGAATCGCTTGCCGCCGGAGCCGATTCCTCCGGAGACCTCCGTGCCACCGCGCTCGATGGACTGTCGGCCCTGGGCGGCGAGGCCAGCCGCAGGCAATTGACCGAACTGGCCGGCAGGCTGCCGACACCGGTGGGCCGGCTGCAAGCCCTGGCCGCCCTGGTCACTCTCGATCCCACCGCCGCCGCCGACCTGCTGCCGGTGGTCCTGGCCAAGTCGCCGACCCAGGGAGATCCCTCGGGCGTCGCACGGGCCTTCCTGGCCCGCAAGGATGGACCGGGGCTGCTGAGCAGGTCCCTGGCCGGAAAGACACTGGCCCCCGACCACGCCAAGCTGATCCTGAGGACGATCGACGCCTCGGGCCGGAAACTGCCGGAACTGGTCACCGCGACACGGACCGCCGGACGACTGAAGACCGGTCCCACCCGGCTCTCGTCCGAACAGATGAGGACACTGGTGGCCGAAGTCGGCAGCCGCGGAAACGCCGAGCGGGGCGAGACGGTCTATCGCCGAGAAAAACTGGGGTGCCTGGCCTGCCACGCCATCGGAGGAGCCGGCGGGCGGGTCGGTCCCGACCTGGTCAGCCTGGGAGCCAGCGCCCCGGTCGACTACATCGCCAACTCTCTGCTGGATCCCAACCAGAAGGTCAAGGAGAACTACCACTCGCTGGTCGTCGTCACCAAGCAGGGCAAGGTGGTCACCGGGATCAAGCTGAGACAGACCGACAACGAACTGGTCCTCAGGGACGCCAACGACCGCGAGATCTCCGTCCCCAGGAAATCGATCGACGAACAGGTGGTCGGGACATCGCTGATGCCGGCCGGGCTGACCGAAGCCCTGACCCGGGCCGAGTTGGTTGACCTGGTCCGGTTCCTCTCGTCGCTGGGCAAACCGGGGCCCTATGCGGCCAGCCGACAACCAACCGCACGGCGATGGCGGGTGATGGCCGACACCGAACCGGCCAGGTTCCGGCTCAGGCGGACGCGAGACGGGCAGGCGGCCACCGACGATGCCGCCTTCACCTGGGTGCCCCGTTACGCCACCGTGGGCGGAACACTGCCGCTGAAAGACCTGCCGCAGTTGGCGGTGAGGAATCGGCAGGTGAGCGTCGTGCGGTGCGAGATCGAGGTGATTGCGGCCGGCGACGTCGCGATCGCCGTCGGCGACACCACGGGCCTGGCCGCCTGGATCGGCACCGAACCACTGACGCTCGAACAGGTCACCACCCGCACCCTCGCCAAGGGCCGACATCGACTGACCATCGCCGTCGACCGAGGCACGAGAACCCGCCCGCTGCGGATGACCATCGGAGAAGCCACCACGGCCAACGCGCGGTTCGTGACCGGAAAGTAGGGACGCTACGCTCCCCACACCCCCAGGTACCAGTCCACCAGGTCCTCACCGAACTGCGACGAATTGGCGAACCACTCGATCGGGGCGTAAATCACGTCGAAGACCCCCCACAGGGCGATCAGCCGGCCCATGCTGACCTGGTACTGCATCGGTCCGTAGCTGAGCGGGTAGACGACCAGCACGATGATCGCCGCGGTGACAATCAGCCAGATCGATCGCCGCGGACGATGCCGGGCGTCGTCGCTGGAGACGGGTCGATCGTCGACCTGCGGATTCTCGTCGTATTCCATCCGGCTACGGCTTTCCGCCACCGGGCAGGTGACGATGCACGGCACCGTGCATCGTGTAGAACACGAACCGCGACCCGTCCCAAACGTACACGCCGCTGGACTTGTTCTCCTTCCGCGGCCTCAGCGGATTCCCCGCGTACTTGGTCCAGGATTTCAGGTCGTCCGAGACGGCCACACCCGATGACCACAGAGCGGGAGTCTCCTCGCCCTTGGCAGCCCCGTGGAACGACGCGTAATAGCGACCCTTGTACTTGATCACCTGGTTGAGCGCCACCAGGTCGCGGTCGTACAGTCCCGGCCCCGGTTTCAGCACCGGGTCGTCGCTGATGTTGGTCCAGGTCAGCATGTCGCGGGAAGTCGCCAGCCAGATTCCCAGATCGCGACGTTCGTAAAAGAGGTACCACGTTCCGTTCTCGTAATAACCGGTCGGCGTGCCGTAGGGCCCCTCGGGGATCTTCTTTCCGTTGGCCAACCGCACGTCGAGCGGACCGCGGCGGGTCCAGCCGATGCCGTCGGTCGAGACCAGCAGGTGGGCCACGTCACCGCGGCCCTCGGCGAACATGAAATACACCGCCCCCTGCTTGACCACCATCATGTCCTCGACCCAATGGGCCTTGTAGATGGGGTTGGTCTTGTGGCGTGTCCAACTGACGCCGTCACGGCTGCTGGCGTAGCCGAGCATCTTCAGGCCCGGCCGCGTCCCGTCGTACCCGGTGAACCACATGTGCCAGCGAGGGCCTTCCTTGAGGATGAAGCCCCGCTCGCGGATCTTCACGTCCCAGCGGCCCTCGCCCCCGGCCACGAAGACCGGCTTCGGACCAGACGGGACGAACGAAACCAGTTCCCTGGGAAAGACCGGCTCTTGGGCCCGGCCGATTCCCGGAATCAGCAGCAACGCACTCAATAACGCGAATCGCACGATCATCCCCAATCAACAGTTCCTGCTTACGTGAAAGACTAGTGTAGCCCCGAGGCCGATTGACCGTCCACGATCGACGGGGCTACAAAGGAGCCTCTGTGAACCCATGCGGGTGACCAGCGTCGTCAAACCAGGCGAGTCACCCGAATTTCGACAGGCGACGGGATTCCCTGTGCTGCGTTTTCTGCCAATCGTGTTGTTGGTCGTCCTGGCCGGACCGCATCCGCCGGTGCACGCCTCGGGTCAGCCCGACGAGCCGGCCGTCGACTACCGGCGTCAGGTCAAGACGATCCTCGGCAAGCACTGCTGGGGCTGCCACGGGGCACTCAAACAGGAAGCGGGACTGAGACTCGACGCGGCCCAGTTGATCCGCAGGGGGAGCGACGACGGACCGGTCATCGTGGCGGGCCGAGTTGACCAGAGCCTGCTGTGGCAGAAGGTCACCGCGAAACTGCCCGACCGGATGCCGCCCGAGGGCAAGCCGCTTTCGGCCGAGGAACTCGCCACGCTCAAGGCCTGGATCTCCCAGGGAGCCAGGTCCCCCAGGACCGAGCAGCCCCCGGCCAATCCACTCTCGCACTGGTCGTTCACCCCGATCCGCCGCCCACCGGTTCCGACAGCAAAACACCGCGATAGGGTCCGCAATCCGATCGACGCCTTCGTTGCTGCCAGGCACCTCGCTGCCGGGCTGCTGGCCCGACCCGAAGCCGACCGGTCGACACTGTTGCGGCGTGTCGTGCTGGACCTCACCGGGCTGCCCCCGACCCGGGACCAACTGCACCGCTTCCTGGCCGACACCTCGCCGGATGCCTACCGGCGACTGGTCGAGCGGCTTCTGCAGAGCCCGTCGTACGGGCAGAGATGGGGCCGGCACTGGATGGACGTCTGGCGGTACAGCGACTGGTACGGGCGGCGGGGGAGCAACGAGATCCGTTACAGCCAGCGACACATCTGGAGGTGGCGGGACTGGATCATCGAATCGCTCAACCTCAACACCGGCTACGACCGGATGCTGCACGAGATGCTGGCCGCCGACGAGATCGCTCCCGACGACGACCTTGCGTTGCGGGCGACCGGGTTCCTGGGCCGCAACTGGTACAAGTTCGACCGCAACACGTGGCTGTTCGAAACGGTCGAGCGAACCAGCCAGGGCCTGCTGGGCCTGACATTCCGATGTGCCCGTTGCCACGACCACAAGTTCGACCCGGTGACCCAGGAAGAGTACTACCGGTTCCGGGCCTTCTTCGAACCACACGGATTTCGCACCGAGGTCGTTTCGGCCGACGTCAAGACCGAAGTCGACAACGGCAAATCGAAGGTGCTCACCGACGGCCTGCCACGGGTCTTCGACGAGAAACTCGACGCCAAGACGTTCCTGTTCATTCGCGGCGACGACCGCAACCCCGACAAGACCAAACCGCTGGCTCCGGGAGTCCCCGCCGCATTGGGTGGCAAGCGGTTCGACGGCCAGCCGATCGCCCCGATCGAGTTGCCGCCGATCGCCTACGTTCCGATCCTGCGTCCGGCCGCGGCGGCCAGGCAGTTGAAGACCGAGTCCGACAAGGTCGCGGCGGCCTCGAAACTGGTCGCCGAACTCCGCCAGCGGATCGAGAAGACATCGCTCGAACTGGCCCAGGCCCGCAAGTCGCCTCGACCCGACGACACCGGCAGCCAACTGACCTTCTCGGACACATTCCAGTCGTTCGACAAGACGGCCTGGAAAGTCGTTTCCGGCAAGTGGGCCGTCCGCGACGGCATGCTGGTCCAGACGGCACTCCAGACATTCGCCACGCTGGTCTCGACCGCCGATCACCCTCGCAATTTCAAGGTCCGACTGAAATACCGCACACTGGCTCCGGGCAATCCTCGGTCGATCGGCTTCAGCTACGACCACGTCGGCCCCAAGCAGTCGCACGACGTCTACACCGCGATCGGTCCCGCGTCCCCCACGCCCGGCGTGCAGGCCTTCCACCGCACCGGTGGCAAGGTGATCTACCCGCAGGCGGGGATCCGCAAGGCCCCGGGCCTGAAGATCGGCCAGGACATCGTGCTCGAGGTCACCGTCATCGACCGCTCCCTGACCATCGTGCTCGACGGCAAGACGGCCCTCGAATACACGCTGCCGATGGAACGCCGCAACGGCAAGTTCGCCCTGTGGGCACACGAGGCCAATGTCGAGTTCGACGAGATCCAGATCCACGCCATCCGGCCGACGATCAAGAGCCTGGAACAATCGCTGGCCCTGGCCCGTCGCAACCTGCCGGTCAGGCAGGCCGAGGTGACATCCAGCCGGGCCCGGCTGGCTTCGCTTTCGGCACGGATCACTGCCGAGCAGGCCCGACATGGCCGTGACCAGGCCACTCGCGACCGACTGGCGCGGGCAGCCAGCCACGCCGAGCGGCAGATCGGCGTGGCCGACGCCGAACTGGAACTGGCCCGGGTGCGAAGTTCCAGCAAGCCCGACACGGCGGCCGCAGCAGCACTGGCCAAGGCCACCGCTCACCGCGACGCCGCAGACGGCAACTACACCCGGTTCCCGGCCACCTACCCCACGACCAGTACCGGGCGTCGCACGGCCCTGGCCCGCTGGATGACCCGTCGCGACAACCCCCGCACCGCGCGGGTGGCGATCAACCAGATCTGGCTGCGGCACACCGGCTCGCGGTTCGTCAACACCGTCGCCGACTTCGGACTCCGCAGCAAGCCGCGGGCTTTCCCGCAGCTGATGGACTGGCTGTCGGCCGAGTTGATCGAGAGCGGCTGGGACATGAAGCACATCCACCGCCTGATCGTCACCTCCAGCACCTACCGCATGACGACGGCTCCGGGAAACGGGGTCGCCTGGATGGCCAGCCGGAAGGCCGACCCCGAGAACCGGCTGATGTGGCGGATGAACTCGCGGCGGATGGAGGCCGAGGTGGTTCGGGACAGCCTGCTGGCAATCTCGCGGACTCTCGACCCGGCATTCAGCGGCCCGGACATCCCCGAGTCCCAGGGCCAGAGTTCGCCTCGACGCAGCCTCTACTTCCGCACCACGCCCGACAACAAGATGTTGATGCTCGAACTGTTCGACCTGGCCAACCCCAACGAATGCTACGACCGCCAGCAGAGCGTCGTGCCCCAACAGGCACTGGTGCTGAGCAACAGCCCGCTGGCCCTGGACCGGTCACGGCGGCTGGCCCGTCAACTGGCTTCGGAGATCGGCATCCGGCTCGGGCCCGCCACCGATGCCAACCGCGACTCGATTGCCGCCGAATTCGTCACCGCCGCGTTCGAGTCGGTGCTCGGACGCGCCCCCCGCCCCGACGAACACTCCGCGTGCCGGGTCTTCCTCTCACGCAACGCCAGGCTGCTTTCCGACACCAAGACACTGAACACCTTCCCGGCCGGCAGCGGGACGGTGGTGGCTCCCTCCACCTCCCCGTTCGCACGGGCTCTCGAGAACCTGGTGCATGTCCTGGTCAACCACAACGACTTCGTCACGATCCGTTAGCTCTCTATCCCCGGATTTTCCCATGATACTCCGCCCGACATCGACCCCGACCACCCCCTGCGGCCGGCTGCACCGCCGCACGTTCCTGGCCGACGCCGGCATGGGCTTCACCGGCCTGGCCCTGGGAGCGATGCTGGCCGAGGACGGCGTCGGCCGTTCAGCCGCCGCCGAAACCGGTTCGTGGTCGCTACCCGACGGACTGGCGAACCTGGCTCCGAAGGCCAAGAGCGTGATCTGGCTGTTCATGATCGGCGGCACCAGCCATCTCGAGTCGTTTGACCCCAAGCCGGCCCTCAACAAGTACGCCGGGCTGACGATCGACGAAAGTCCCTACAAGGACCAGGTGGTGAATTCGCCGTTCTACCGCAAGAACGTCCGTGACTTCGCCGGCACGCCGCGGAAGTTGATGAACAAGCTGTACCCGTTGCAGATCGGGTACCGGAAACGGGGCGAGTGCGGCCTGGAGGTCAGCGACTGGTGGCCCCACCTCTCGACCTGCGTTGACGACATCAGCGTCGTCCGCTCGATGTGGACCACCGACAACGACCACGCCGCGCAGCTGCAGTTCCACACCGGACGGCACATCTTTGACGGCTTCTACCCCTCGGTCGGATCGTGGGTCCACTACGGCCTGGGAACGCTCAACCGCAACCTGCCCCGTTTCATCGTTCTCGGCCAGCCCCCCGGGGACTGCTGCGGTGGTGTCGGCGCTCATGGAGCCGACTACCTTGGTCCCGAGCACGCCGGCGTCCGGATGCGGATCAATCCGGGCAACCCACTGCCGTTCGGCACACCCGGGGAATCGGTCTTCCGCGAAGAACGGGCCGACCAGATGGGACTGCTCAAGCAGCTCAACCGGCTAGCGGCAATCGAGTACCCCGGCGACAAGGCGATGCGGGCGAGGGTCAAGTCGTACGAACTGGCCTACCGCATGCAGATGGCGGTCCCGGAGGTGGTGACGCTCGACGGCGAGACCAAAGCCACGCGTTCGCTGTACGGACTCGACAACGGCACCACCAAGGACTTCGGCCAGCAGTGCCTGCTGGCCCGTCGTTTCGTGGAACGGGGAGTCCGCTTCGTGCAGCTCTACCACAACGGCTGGGATGCCCACAGCAAGCTCATCGCCAATCACTCGTCGAAGATCGGCCAGACCGACCAGCCGATCGCCGGGTTGCTCAAGGATCTCAAACAGCGGGGCCTGCTCGACGAGACACTGGTCGTGTGGGGCACCGAGTTCGGCCGGACTCCCGGAGCCGAGAATTCCGACGGCCGCGATCATCACCCCTACGGCTTTTCGGTCTGGCTGGCCGGCGGGGGCATCAAGGGGGGCACGGTTCACGGCGCCACCGACGAGGTCGGCTTCCACGCCGTCGAGAACCGTCACTACGTCACCGACCTCCACGCCACCGTCCTGCACCAGTTGGGCCTGGACCCCAAGACGCTCGAGGTTCCCGGCCACAAGCGGCTCGAGATCGACTACGGCCAGCCGATCCGGGAAATCATCGCCTAGCAGCGGTCTCGGCCCCCGGCCCCCGGCCCGCAGAGCCAACATGGCAGCCAACTCAGGCGGTGACAAACCGCCGGGGATCGTTCATCATGTCTCGCCGACGCTGCCGGCGATCGTCCGGTACACTCACACCCAGCGAGCAATCCAGTGGCGGAGCAGGCGACGGCAATGGAGACCTTCGAGCACAACGGAGTGGCGATTGCCGACACGTTTGCCGAAGCCTTCACGATGGTCGGCACGCGGGTGATCGTGACGGCCGTTTCGGCCGAGTGGGCCGATACGGCCGGGATCCAGGCGACCGGTTTCGCCACCAGTGTGATCGCCTGCAACGCCGAAGCAGCGATCGAGGGCCGGCTCGAGCCCGACCAGACCCCCGACGGCCGCCCCGGCGTGTCGCTCTTGATCTTCGCCTTCAACCGTGACGCCTTGGCCCAGGCGGTCATCGACCGGGTCGGCCAGTGCGTGCTGACCTGTCCGACCACCGCCTGCTACAACGGCCTGTTCGACGGCGACCCCGAAAAACGGATCGACGTGGGGGGGCAACTGAGGTTCTTCGGCGACGGCTACCAGGGCTCGAAAAAACTCGGCGACCGCCGGCTGTGGCGGGTGCCGGTGATGGACGGCGAATTCCTGTGCGAGGAGCGTTTCGGATCGACCAAGGGCGTGGCCGGCGGCAACCTGCTGATCTGCGGAACCACCGGGGCCCAGGCACTGGCGGCCGCGACGGCCACCGCCGAGGCGATGCGGGAGGTGCCCGACTGCATCCTGCCCTTCCCCGGCGGACTGGTCCGCAGCGGAAGCAAGGTGGGATCTCAGTACAAGGCCCTGAAGGCCAGCACCAATGAGGCGTGGTGCCCGGCGTTGCGGGCCCAGGTCGATTCGGTGCTGCCCGAGACGGTCGAGGCCGTCTACGAGATCGTCATCGACGGACTGACGCTCGAATCGGTCACCGAGGCGATGCGGGTCGGACTGGCCACCGCGACCGGTTGCGAGGGGGTCGAGTTGATCGGGGCGGGCAACTACGGCGGACAGTTGGGGCAGCATCACATCCAGCTGCGAGACTGTCTCTGAACCCGCAGTCCAGGAGCCGCCCGTGTCCGATCCGCCACTGAGCCCGACGGTGCGTTGGGGACTCGTCGGGTTGGGATCTCTGGTGGCCGCCCTGGCGATCGTTCGTGCCGAGAGTTGCCTGAGCGCTAACGACCGTTCACGTTGGGCCACCGTCTGGTCGCTGGTCGAACGCGGTACGTACCGGATCGACGAGATCGACTCCCTGAGGGTGCTCCACAAGCCCTCGGGCAAACGGCGTCTGCGGTTCCGCACGATCGACAAGGTCCACCACGACGGCCACTTCTACTCCAGCAAGCCCCCCCTGTTCCCCACACTGGTCGCCGGCGTCTACGCGGGGGTCCGCGCGGTGACCGGCTGGAACCTCGTCGACCAGACCGAAGCGGTTTCGCGAGCCGTCCTGTTGCTGGTCAACTGGCTGCCCTGGACCATCGCGATGGTGGTGCTGGCCCGGATGCTCGACCGGTACGCCCGTCGCCGGTCGACTCGTGTGCTGGTCCTGGCCGCCGCATCGATCGGCACGCTGCTGCTCCCCTTCCTGGTGGTACTCAACAACCACACGGTTGCCGCCACCGCGGTCGTGTTCGTTGCCGCCGCGGTGCTGCGGGTCACCGTCGACGGCGACCTCTGCCCCCGCCACTTTGTTTTCGCCGGGTTGTTCTCCGGCTGGGCGGCAGCCAATGACCTGCCGGCCGCGTCCCTGGTGGCGGTCGCCGGCTGGCTGCTGCTGCGAACCGACCGCCGACGCACCCTGCTGTTCTTCCTGCCGGCCGTCGTGCTTGTGGGGGTCGCGTTCGTGGGAACCAACGTGATCGCCACCGGGGGCTGGAAACCGTTCTATGCCTACTACGGCACCGAGAAGTACCTCTGGACTGTCGACGGCCAGCACAGCTACTGGCTCAACCCGCTGGGGATCGACAGGGGAGGTGACTCGCCGGCGGTCTACCTGTTGCACTGCCTGGTCGGCCACCACGGCATCTTTTCACTCTCACCCATCTTCCTGGTCGGCCTGCTGACGGTCTCGCCGCGGATCCGCCGCGAGAAATCTCCACTGGTGGAACTGGCCGCGTGGACCGGCCTGTTGACCATCGTGGTGCTGGGCTTCTACCTGACCCGAACCCAGAACTACAACTACGGCGGGGTCAGTTGTGCGTTGCGGTGGTCGTTGTGGCTGGTGCCGCTGTGGCTGATGTCCCTGGTCCCGGTGGTCGACGCATGGACCGACACCAACACGGTGCCGGCCCTGCCCGGTGCGGATCCGCGACCAGCTGCGTCGGGTCGCACGCCGCTGGTGGTGGCCTGGATCCTGCTCGGTTTCTCGATCGTCTCGGCTGTCTTCCCGCTGCTGCACACCTGGCGAGAATATCCCCCGCCGCCCAATCCCTTCCAGGCCCCGTGGTTTTACCGCCTGATGGAAGACTGGGGCTGGATTGCCTACGGGTGAATCTGGACCCCTTCCGGATTGCGCGATACGATGAACCCGGCTGGCGGCGGGTTCGCTCCGCCGTCCGGAACTGTGACAATTCGACAGACGACCCGGTCCACGAGGCCCAGACGTGCAGTCGGCGGATACGACACGAGCGGTTGTCCCAACGGCCTCCCGGCCGTCGCGGCGCGGCGCATCGTCCCTGGACTTCATCCTCGTCCTGGCAATGATCCTCTCGATGGCGGCGTTGCTGATCCCGATGAGCCGTCACGCGATCACCGTGGTCTACGAGATCATCTGCTCCCTGGTAGCCTGGCCCTTCGTGTAGCCGAGCAAACAGACAGAGGAAAAAGAAATGCGATTCACCAAGCCGTACACCGATCGGATCGGGCGTCTGCTGCGCAGACTGCACCGTGACGAACGAGGTGTGTTGACGCTCGAAACCGTGCTGATCATCGCGGCCATCGCGTTGCCGGTGCTGATCGTGATCATCAAGTTCGGCTGGCCGGCAATCCGCAATTATTTCGACAAGGGCCTGCAGTCCCTGGAACAGAGCACCGACGAAGCGGTTCGCTAGATCGTCCCGGTCGGTGGCCCGTCGGGTCGGCGGGCCGTCGTGGAGAGCGCTTCGTCCATGCCGGAGTTTTCGCACATCTGCCTGGTCGGCCTGCTGCTGGCTGCCTCGGTGACCGACATCCTGCGAGGTCGCATCTCCAACTGGATCACCTATCCCGGCCTGGTGGCCGGGCTGCTCTTCGGAGCAATTCGTCTGTCCGAGGCGGGCCGCCTGGAACTCGACACGACCGGCCTGACCGAGAGCCTTCTCGGAATCGCCGGCTGTGGAGGCATCATGCTGACCTGCTTTCTGCTTTCAGACATGGGTGGCGGCGACGTCAAGTTGCTGGCCGCCGTCGGCGCTTTCCTGGGCCTGCAACACGGCCTGACGGCGTTGCTGTGGACGATTGTGCTCGGCGGAGTCACCGGGCTGGCGATGCTGATCTGGCAGGTCGGAGCCGGCCGTATCCTGGTCGGCACCGCCCGCCACCTGGCACTGGTCGCCCGCTCGCGGGGCTGGGTCCCGCTGGAAACGGCCGAACGCGAACCGTTGAAGAGATCCCTGTTCCTGGCCCCCTCGGCCCTGGCCGGCGTGCTGATGACTCTCACCGGAGCCACCGAGTCGCTGCGAGACTACATCTGAACCTTCACCACCCGATCCGCCCCACTCTGACCGACCATACGACATGGCACTGCGAGTGATCCTCGACGACTGCCGACCCGCGCTGTTCGCCCTGGGCGGAGCGCTGCTGGTCTTGATCATGGTGATCCGGGCCAGCGGCTGCCGGTTCGACCTGCGGCGGTTGGGCCAGTTGCACCGCTGTCAGCGGGGCGGGGTGCAGAGCCTCTCGTTCGTGCTGACCCTGCCGATATTCGTGATGATCGTGATGTTCATCGTCCAGGTCAGCCAGTTGATGATCGCCCAGGTGGTGATCAACTACGCCGCCTACGGTGCCGCCCGCAGCATTGCCGCCTGGGTGCCCCAGCATGTCATCGAGATCGGACCGGACGAGTCGACCGACCCGTTCGGCCTGGAGTCTCACTTCCAGAACGTGATCCGCGCCCCCGGACTGCGACCCGAGACCAGCTTCGGCTACAGCTACATCGGTGGCACCCGCGAGGACGGTTTCGTGGGGGGCGTCGGTGGGCAGGCCGCCGAGAACATCTCCAAGCTCGAATTCTCCCACCGCTCGGCCGTGACCGCCTGTGCCACCATCTCGCCCTCGCGTCACCTCGGTCTCGACATCCAGTCCGACGCCCGCGACCACTTCCTGTCCGCCCAGACCGCCTGGCAACAGTTCGCCGGCCCCGATGCGACCCCCTCCACCGACGCCCGGCTCTTCAACAAGTTCTGCTACAGCTACTGGAACACCGAGATCTGGATCCGGTTCCAGAATCTCAACTCGAATCTCGGCCCCACCCACAACCCGCTCAACCACCCGACTCACCAGTACGTCTCCAGCGAGATCGGCTGGCGGGATCCGATCACCGTGACCGTGCGGCACAACCTGGCCCTGTTGCCGGGCCCGGGCCGTTTCCTGGCCAAGTTCCTGGTCCGACCCGGCGGCCCGCCCGACCTGGTCAGCCACCGGATCAGCAAGTGGGCCGGTCCCCGACGACGCATCGATCCCCGCAGTGGAGAAGCCAGCAACAGCCAGTCTTCTGCTCACGACCCCGAATACAACAACCGCGTCTACACCACCACCATCTGGGCCCGGGCCACAGTCACCAACGACGGCGTCAAGTCCCTGGTCCCCTACGTGCATGCCTTCCATGTCGGCCGATAACCAGCCCCACCACCGGATTCGCTCGAGCCTCCGGGTTCGACTCGGTCGCCTGCACGGCGACCAGCGCGGCACGATCAGCATCGTGACGCTGCTGGTGTTGCTGGTCTTCACGATGCTGCTGGTGATGATCACCAACGTCGGTCGTCACGCCGACGACAAGCTCAAGATGCAGAACGCCGCCGACGCGGCCGCGGTCACCGGCGGGGTGATGCTGGCCCGCGGCCTCAACGGACTCTCCTACACCAACCACCTGTTGTGCGAGGTCTGCGCGATCACGGCGTACCTTCGTGAGGGCCAGGAGCGGAATGCCGAGGCGCAGGTGCCGGAGATCCTGCAGGCCTGGGGCCTGGCCGGTGCCGACCTGCTTCAGGCCACCTTCGCCAAGTTTCCACCCGCCGGCCGGACGGTGGTCCAGCGAATCCCCTTCGAACAGCGGGCGGTCGCGGCATTTGGCGACGAGCACGCCGCGGCAGCGGCCCATTTCCTGCCGATCTTCGAGTCCGTTCTCGAGTACGAGTTGATCCCCGAGTACCAGCGGACGCTGGTCGAAACCGTGCCGCACCTGGCGGTCTCGGCCGCACGCGAAACGGTGCGGCGACACGCCCGACCGTCCAATCCCGCCCGCCACGATCCGTCGAATCCCAACCTGGCCAGCCGCGCCCTGCAGCCCGGCGACGTGCCGGCCTGCGTGCTGTTCCGGTCCAACACCCAGGCCGTCGGCGAAGCCTCCGAGGCGCACCCGCTGCTGAGAACCGTACCCGCCGTCGACCCCTCGCCGACCGGTTCGGACTTCGGCTCGGCCGGACATGGGCAGGAGTACTTCGAGGACGCCGTCAAGCAGCGAAGCAGCCTGGCCAACCACTACCTCGAACTCTGGAACAACCAGAAACTCGATCTCTTCGACCGCGACGCCCGCATGTCCCGCTTCGGCGACCTGTGGCGGATCGCCACACGAGGCCAGCTCGATCGCCTGCTCAACCGGGATTATCCGCTGAGCAACCTCCCCTTCCAGATCCGGCGGATGATCGACGGGACGCATCCGGATCGGATGAAACAGATGCAGCGGGACGAGGGGCGTTGGCGGCAGGTGAACCTGCACCTCGATCGGGACTACCACCTGCTGGCAGTTGTCTATCGTCGGCATCTCGAAGAGATGGGCCCGGGACTGTTCAAGAATCCCCTCTCGAAGTTCGCAGACGCCCAGTCGTTCGCCCAGCTTCAGGTCTACCTGCCCGAGCCGCGGCGTGTCCGCGTCAACGGATCCTGGGTCCGCTGGGTGCCGATCCGCGATCCCGAGACGCATCAGATCACCGGATGGCGGCCGATCCCCTACGGCGAAAACTGGCCGCGAGGCTGGGACCTGCTGAGCCAGAACTGGACCACGCGGATCATGCCGGTCTCGCTGCCCGAGTTGCAGCAGATCCTGGCCCGCTCACCCTCGGGACTCGATCCCCGGGCCGGAACGCTGCGGAGCGGACCGTTCGCGAGGATTCCCGCCGAAACACTCGACAAGTTGATCACTCACTGAGATTCCCGACATGCAGGCTCTTCGGACAACAACACGAGACCCGGCTGCTCCCGGCAGATGGCCTGGCCGACGTGGCCTGGCACCGCTCGAACTGGTGCTCAGCCTGCCGGTGCTGTTGTTCGTCATGGGGTTGATGATCCTCATCGGCTGGGCGGCGACCTTCAAGGTCCGCACGCAGATCCATGCCCGCGAAGCCGCCTGGAGATCGATCTGGCGAGCCAACCCCCGCACCGACGCACAGGAAATGCCCAATCCGCCGGGGTTCCCGCCACCGGCCCGGATGAGCGTCGATCGATCCCACGTGCCGTGCATCTCGATGGCCACGATCGAGTTGGCCCTTTACGACCAGCACACGGTCGCCCGCGGCCCGATGCTGGTCGACCCACGAACCGGCCGGGGACTGCGGGTCGACCAGGACCTGTTGGACGTCCGCCGCGGCATGATCACCGGACGTGCGATGGTCGACCGGGGTTTCCCGGTGCTGGGGCAGATGCCGCCCGGCGGCTACCGCCACGAGGTCGATTTCCCGGTGCTCGACAATCGCTGGCAGTTCTGGCAGACGGGTCTCTCGTCAAACAACTCACGCCGCTCGCTGCGTCTCTATCCCGACCTGGCCGGTCGCTGGCAGAACGTGACGGCAACCCACACCGCTCGTTTTCGCCAGTTGGCCGCGGCATTGCGTGGCGGCCTGAATCGCCGCGGGATGGACCTCTTCGACCGCGACGGCGAGTTGGCCGGTTTCTACGGCGGGAACCGCGACTACTACCCGCGTCCTCCCCGCAACGCCCGGACCAGTGACCGTGGAGATCTCTCGAGATTCACCGACCGATTGATCGAGCAGATCCAGGGCCGCGGGCGGCCGCGGGAGAGCCTCGACCAGGCCGGCATTCCCGGAGCGTTGACGCGGGATTTTCTGAGGATGTACCGCGAATTGGCCCGGCGGGCCCGGATGAACGGACAATCCGACGCCGCCTACGTTCCGCTGATCCAGCAGTTGGAATCTTTCGAGTCAACCCTGCTGAACTAGCCGCCCGTGTCCACCGTGTCCGACCAGCCCAGCCAGCCCGATCACGACGCACCGACGACCGACGGTCCGTCCTCGTCTCCGGAACCCGACACGACCGGTGGAATCGGCGAGTTGGCTCGTCGGTACCGCCGCCGGACAACCGACCTGTTGGCCGTCGGATTGCTGCTGGTCGTCGGGCTGGCGGTGGGTCGCCAGTTGACCGCCTGGTGGAACGAACCGGAACTCGAGTCGACCCCGAATGTCGGCGGTGTCACCGGATCGGGCACGGCCTGGACCGAGCCCGATGACCTGCAACTTGGGGAACTGGGAACGACGATCCACCGCAGGAGAGTGATCGGCGACCGACCGGCGGCATGGCGGGCACTCGAGATGTCCACCCGGGCCACGGCCGAAGCGGCGGGATGGCCCGAGACGGACGCCGACGAGGCTGAACAGCGACTGCTGAGGGTGTTGACCAGCCGCGAGTCGAACCCGGGAATCAACCCGGCACCGGCCGCCACCTCGCTGCATCGGCTCGACGGTCCCCTGCCGATGGTCGTGGCGGTCCGGCAACTGCTGGGCCAACGACGGGTTGTCGGCTGGGGGCTGGCCACCCGGACACCCCGGAACGACTGGGTAACCTGGACATTTGCCGCCGCCGGTGACGTGGCCGAGGAACCGGTCGGCCTGCCCGCCGACTGCCGCCGACTGCTGGCCGTCGGCAGCGGTGACCCCGAGCGACTGGTGGTCTTCACCGGATCACCGGGACCGGACGGCTGGTGGAACCACTTCGAACGCGAACTGCACCACCACGGCTGGGCACCGACATCCCCGCCAACCCGGCACCGCGACGGCTGGACCGGCCGCTGGCAACATCCCTCCGGCCGGGCCGTGGTCGTCTCGTCACGACATGACAACTCGGGCAGATGGCATGGTATGCTGAATGTCTTCACCCCGGACCGGCCAGGGACACCAGAAACGAGCAGCCCGGCGGCACCGGGCGAGCGGGAGTCAACATGAAGGGTGCACAGGGCATCATGATCGCCGTGGCGCTGGGCGTCGTCGGCTTCGTCTGCAACTGGCTTTATCTCGAACGCGAAGCCGGCCGCGTCGAACTGGTCGAATTCGTCGGAATCTCCAAGAACGCCCGCGTCAACCGCGGAGACGTGATCCAGTCGGACCACCTGGTGTCGATCTCGGTGCCACGCAACCACAAGGACCAGTTGGCACAGGTCGCCGTTCTCTGGGAACAAAGAGACCTGGTGATCGGTCAGAAGGCCACCCGCACGATGGCCGAATCGGGCACCGAGTTGGTGACGCACCGTGACCTGACCACCCCGGCCGCCAAGGACATCAACGAACTGATCGCCGAAAACGAACGAGTGATGTGGTTGCCGGTCGATTCGAGGACCTTCAACCCACAGCACGTCGATCCTGGTGACCAGGTCAGTTTCCGCATCCCGGAGTTTGGCGAGGGCGCGAGCCGCAGCAGCCCGACCAAGGGGGGCGGGCAGATCATCGGCCCCTTCCGGATCCTGGCCCTGGGCAATCGCAAGGGCCGCCGGGACGTTCGCCAGGCCGCCGGATTGGCCTCGGGAGCCGAAAACGTGATCGCCGTGGCCGTGAGGGTCGAGAACCCCGGCGGCAAACTCGAAGCCAAGGCCGAAACACTCGCCGGGATCCTCGCAGTCAACAACTTTCAGGGTGTCCAGGTGCTGCTCCATCGCAGGGATCAAACCAAGCGCTAGTCCCCAGCCGTTCTTCTCCTCGCGTCTCCCACAACTCGCCATGAAAGTCTGGTTCAACAAGGTCCACGACAGCCGGCGGTCGTTGGTCGAAACCGACGACGCGGTGATCCGGATCGGCCGCGACACGGGCAACACCGTGGTGCTGCAGAGCCCCCTGGTGGGCAAACAGCAGGCCGTCATCCGGCGAGACAACGGACTGCTGACTCTCGAGAACCTCGGGATCAACAGTTGCGTGGTCGGCGAGACCGAGGTGCTGGGCGGACAGAGCTGCGAGTTCTCGCCCGGTGACACCGTCCGCATCTGGCCGTTCACGCTGACGTTCGAGTCGGAACAGGCCAGCCCGATCAGCCGCAACCAGCTCGAATCTCATCTCCGCTCGATCATGGCCAGCCTCGAACTCCGGGTGCACCGCCAACTGCTGGAACGCTTCGACCTGTTCGAACTCGAGAGCAGCCAGTTGGGCGGTACCGAGAGCATCCTGATGCTCGAGGAGAACATCGAGGATGTCTGTCGCGAACTGAATCTCTTCGGCGACGAGAACCTCCCGTTGCTCGAGGAGGTGGTGTCGCTGTTGCTGCAGGACCTGATGATCAACCAGCTGATTCTCGAGAGCGGCGACGAGACCGTTCCGATGGGGGGAACGGTCCGGGCACTGGGTGCCAACGAATTCGACGTGCCCGCGACTCTGGTCCCCGAACGAGAAACCGAACTCGAACACCTGGTGGGGTTCGTCCGCGAGCAACTGGAGCTTGAGGGCTGCCGCGATCTCAGCGAACGGATCAGCCGGGTCGAGTCTCGGATGAATGACGTGTTCCCCCGGGTGCGGCCACACCTGCACCAGGAATTGAAGCGGTACCTGATCCTGCGGACGCTGAAAAAGGATCTCAAGGACACCGTCTTCGGCTTCGGGCCCATTCAGGACCTGCTGCGGGCTCCGACGATCACCGAAATCATGGTGGTCAAGAGCGACCAGATCTACGTCGAGCGGGATGGCGTGGTCGAGCTTTCGGGCCGCCGGTTCATCTCGGACAAGGTCACCGAATCGATCATCGAGCGGATCGTGGCGCAGGTCGGGCGTCGGATCGACAAGAGCCAGCCGCTGGTCGACGCGCGGCTGCCCGACGGGTCGCGGGTCAACGCGATCATTCCGCCGCTGGCCACTCGCGGCCCCTGCCTGACGATCCGCAAGTTCCCCGCCTATCGCTTCACCATGGACGACCTGATCGAGCTCGACTCGATCACCACCGCCGCGGCCCAGTTTCTGCGGGCCTGCGTGATCGACCGGCGGAACGTCCTGGTCAGCGGCGGGACCGGCACCGGCAAGACCACGTTGCTGAACGTGCTCTCGAGCTTCGTCCCGCACAAGGACCGGATCATCACGATCGAAGACACCAGCGAGCTGCAGCTGCACCAGGAGCACGTGGTGACGCTCGAGGCCCGGCCGCCCAACGTCGAGGGAGCCGGCGAGTACTCGATCCGCGACCTGGTCAAGAACGCTTTGCGGATGCGGCCCGACCGGATCATCGTCGGCGAGTGCCGCGGCCCCGAATCACTCGACATGCTCCAGGCCATGAACACCGGACATGACGGCTCGATGACCACCATCCACGCCAACAACACCCAAGACGTGCTGAAACGCCTCGAGGTGCTGGTGCTGATGGCCGTCGATCTGCCGTTGATCTCGATCCAACGACAGGTCGCCTCGGCAATCGACATCATCGTCCAGATCAGCCGGTTGCCCGGCGGTCGGCGCGGCGTGACACAGGTCTCGGAGGTCACCGGTTACGACCCCGAGCGGCAGTGCGTGGCGACGACCGATATCTTCAGCATCCGCGGAGAGACGGGGCTGGTGCCGACCGGTTACATGCCCAGCTTCATCGACCGCCTGGTCGACAGCGAACTGCTGAAACTCGAATCCCTCTACGGTGACCAAGCCTAGGAGACACCGTCGATGGACTTGCTGGCTATCATCGGCAGTAGCATGGTCGCCGCCGGCGTCACCGTCGGAGCCATCGCCGGCCGCTCGACCTACTTTCAGGCGATCGACTTCGTCGAAGAGGACCTGACGGACAAGCTGCGGCGGCTGAGACTGCGGACCGACAGGCTGAGGAAGTACCTGGTGACCTGGTCGATCCTGGTCGCGGTCGTCGCGGCCTCGCTGCTGGTCGTCGCCGGTTCACTGGTGTTTTCGGTCACCGCCGCGGTGCTGCTGGTCAGCCTGCCGTGGTACGTGCTCAGGCAACTGGCCGAGAAACGCCGGCTGCTGATCGAGGACCAGCTGGCCGACGCCATGGTTTCGCTCTCCAATGCCATCAAGGCCGGGCTCTCGCTGGCCCAGGCACTCGACATCCTCGCCCGCCAGAGTCCCAAGCCGATCAGCCAGGAATTCCTGCAGATCGTCGGCGAGTACCAGCTCGGCAAGGACCTCGAACAGTGCCTCAAGGAGACCAAGGAGCGGTTGCGGAGCGAGAACTTCGCGTTGTTTGCCGCGGCGTTGGAGGCCAGCCGCCAAAGTGGCGGGCGGCTCAACGAGACGGTCGAACGGATCGCCACCAGCGTCCGGGAACTGCAGCGGCTCGAACGCAAGGTCCGCTCCGAGACCGCCCAGGCTCGCACATCGTCGGTGTACATGGCCCTGGCTCCGCCGGTGATCCTGTTGATGAACTACTTCATCGACCCGGTCCACACCCGGATGCTGTTCACCGAGATTCCCGGCCAGTTGATCCTCTGCCTGGCCGCCGTCCTGAACCTGCTGGCCTACTTCTGGGCCCGCGTGATCCTCAACCCCGAGATCTGACTCCCCGTGTTGCTCGCTCAATCCACATCCTCGCCGTTCCCGCTGCTGCAGGTGATCGCCTGCGTGATGCTGGCCGTGGGACTGTTCGTGCTGGTCCGCGCCGTGCAGGGTGCCGTCGCCGACGATCCCGACGGCGACGACACCTGGCGTCACGACCAATTGCGAATCACCGAGTTGCGACGCCGGAGTCTGGTCTACCGTTTCCTGCAGCCGCTGGTGGTCGCCCTGGGCCAGGTCAACCGCCGCGCCTTCCGCGATTCGCTGCCGGGCATCCTGCGGGACATCCACGCCGCCGGGTTGCCCCGCTTCTGGACCCCCCAGGAGTACCTCGGCACAATGCAGATCCTGGCCGCGATGTTGACTCCCGCCTACGTCTACATCGGCCTCGACCTGGCCGGCCCCCCCGGACTGCTGGGGGGCCTGGCCGCCGGACCGGCGACGGTGTGGCTGCTCCGCCGCCGCCTGGCACAAAAGGCCGCCCTGCGACTGTTCCGCATCAAGCAGAGGCTGCCGTTTCTGCTGGACCTGCTGACCCTGCTGATGGAGGCGGGGGCGACGTTTCTGCAATCGCTCGAGGAATCCGTCGCCGAGTTTCGTGATCATCCGGTCGGAGTGGAATTCGGTCGAGTGCTCTCGGAGATCAACATGGGCAAGAGCCGCATCGGGGCGCTGGAGGCGATGCGCGACCGGCTGGACGACCCCGAAGTGACCAGCATCATCGGTTCGATCATCCAGGGCGAGACCCTGGGAACCCCGCTGGCGCGGCTGTTCCGCACCCAGGCCGACGTGCTGCGGATCAAGCGGACGCAACGGGCCGAGACAATCGCCGGCGAAGCGGGGGTGAAGATGCTGCTGCCCAGCGTGCTGGTGATGGCCGCCACCGTGCTGATCATCCTCGGCCCCTTCGTCCTCAGTTTCATCTACGTCGACCTGATGGAGTAGCCACGGGTAGAATCGTCTCATGAGCGAACCGGCAACCATCACCATCACCCGGGGCCCGGCCCGCGGGCAGCTGTTCGAGCTCGAGACCGAGCTGGTGCACATCGGCCGCGCCGACACCAACCAGGTTGTGCTCGAGGACCCCGACCTGGCAGATCACCACGCCAGCATCGTCCTCCGCAACGGCCGCTACGCCATCTTCACCCCGCTGCCGGACGCCGTCTCGATCGATGGCAGCCCGATTCCGCCCCAGCGATGGGTCTGGTTGCCCGGGGAAGCCGACATCGTGCTGGGAGAACGCACCAGCCTTCACTTCGCCATGACCGCCCACGACGAGAACGGGACTGTTGCGGAGGAGGCCGAGGAACCGGCCAAGCGGTCGGGCAAGGAGAAACGACGTGGCCGGAGGGGACGACGGCGAAAGAGGCAACTGGCCAAGTTCGTCACCAACGCCGAGGGCGAATCGCGGGTGCAGCTGGGCGAAGACGGGCAACTTCCGGAATTGAGCCTGGACGAAGAGCTCACCGGCGGGCAGTCCGAGCAGAAAACCCGCCGTTCGAACTCCTTGCTGCTCTCCCTGCTGCTGGCAGCCAGCGTGGCCTCCACGGTTCTGCTGGTGGTGGCCGAGGGTCCGGGCAGTGGCGCGACCGGCAACGACCGACGAACCGACCGCCAGAGCCTCAAACGGATGCTCGAAAATTCTCAGCCCAAGAAGGACCAGGCCGAGGCCGGCTGGCGCCTTCTGGTTCGTGACGCGCTGACATCAGCCGCTCGATCCGACCGATCCGGCGAGCAACAGGCCTACGACCGGTTGCTGAAACTGCTCAACGCCGAAGACCTCGGCACCACGGGGCTGACCGGCGACGTGGGACGCGATGAGCAACTGCGGGAGTTGATCGCAAGGTTGAAGGGCTCCTGAACCGGTCCTCACCCGGTATCGTTCCCTTCCGCCATCGCCCCTGTGGGGGCATAATCGGACCGTCCCCCCGATCGGGGGGGATTGCCCTGAGGACCGACGCGGTGGCCGGCGAAACCCGATACGAACAGCTCGAAACCGTCGGGACCGGGCGGTACACGACCGTCTACCGGGCCCGTGATCTTGAACTGGGTCGCGAGGTCGCCGTCAAGCAGATCCGCGACGAGTTCCTCGGCGGAACCCTGCAACTGGACCGCTACTGGCAGGAAGCCCAACTGCTCGCCTCGCTGCAGCACCCCAACGTCATCACGATCTACGACATCGACCGCCAGCGAGGCTGGCTGGTGATGGAACTGATGCAGGGGACGCTGGCCGAGCGATTGGCCGGGAGACAGATGGACCTGCGGGCCCTGAAGACCACGCTGGCCCATTGCCTGCGTGCCCTGCACTACTTGCACGGCCGCGGAATCGTCCACGGAGACATCAAGCCGTCAAACATGATGATCGACGCCCGCCGCCGGATCAAAATCGGCGACTTCGGTCTCTCGCGTCGGGTCAGCGATCGGGACGGAACGTTGCTCAAGGGAGCCACCCGCTACATCGCGCCGGAGGTCGTTTCGGAGGACTTCGGCGAGATCGAAGCCAGCAGCGACCTCTACTCACTCGGGTTTTCCGCCTACGAGCTGATGTGCGGTCCTCCATTCGAAGAACTCGCGCTGGGGCTGGGGGCCATGCGGAGTGATGTGACGGGGGAGGATCCCTGGATCGAATGGCACGCGGCGGCGGATCGTCGACTGCCGAGGATCAGCGCGGTCCTGGAGGGAGTCCCCGAGGACCTGGCGAAGGTCATCCAGAAACTCACAGAAAAGGACAAGTCACGGAGGTACAACTCGGCCGAGGACGCCCTCTCGGACCTCAACGTCGACGTGAAGATCATCCGCAAGGATGGCCCCGAAGAAGCGGACGAGACGGACAAGGACACCACGGCAGGCGAGCCGGTCAATCGGCGGCGTACGCTGGCCATCGCCGCCGTCTGTGCGTCGGTCTTCCTCTCGCTGCTGATGGTCTTCCTTCCCGGCGGTGGACCGACTCGGGCTCCCCGAGACGGCGACACCGTTTCCGACGTCGTCGTGCTTGAGGAGATCACCGACGACGGACACCGGTTGCGGGTCAGGAACATGACGACCGGCATCTCGAGCGACGTCAGCCTGGACGACGACGTGCACGTGGTGATCTCGCGAAACAGCGATGGCAAGGAGCACGGAACCCTGGCCGATCTCTCCCCCGGCGATCGGCTTGAACTGAAACGGACCGTTGACGAATCACCGCGGGTGATCGAGCTGACCGTGGCACCCGCAACGACTCACCAGGGACTGGTCGGGGGACTGGATGTGCCCGCCTCGCGACTGGTGCTGTCCCCACAGGCCGGCGACGATCGCGACGACATCGGGCTGCGAATCGCCGACGGGACGCAGATGAGACTCAACGGCCGCACCGGCGACCTTGTCGATGTCGAGCCCGGCGATCAAATCACCGCGGTCCACGTCCGCGATGCCGGTGGCAGCGGTTCGAGGCTGGCCATCCGAGTCGATATCCAGCGGACGATGAAGACCGTGGGACGGGTCAACCGGATCGACGTGACCAAGCGGCGATTGACCCTGCAACTTCAGCAGGGAGCCAGCAGCCCCGGCTACCGGTCCTGGACACTCGCCGACAACGCCAGCCTGGCCGGACAGGGTGCCGCGGCGGCCGAGCGGGCCGCCTGGTCGCTGAAGTCAATCGAACAGGACATGCTGGTGATCGTCGATCACGCCGAGACAATCTCGGCTGTCGCCGTCATCCAGGCCCGACAACCGATGATCCGTGGTGCCATCGACTCGATCGATTTCCCTTCCGGTCGCCTGACCGTCAAGTCCTCCAACGGCACCGTCAACCTGACGGTCGACAAGGAGGCTGCGGTGTTTCTCAACAGCCGACCGTCTCAACTGGTCGACCTGCGACCCGACGACACGGTGTGGATCTCGGCCGAGCCCGATGGTGGCCGAACTCTGCTGGTCGCCGCCGAGCGCGGTGCCTACCCTCACCGCTGGGCCCTGTTGATCGGCACCAGCCGTTACCGGGACAAGTCCCTGACCCCGCTGCCATTCGCCGGTGGTGACCTGAAACTGGTCTCCAACCACCTGGCGTGGTTCTACCGTGTCCCCACCGACGGCAGCCATGCCAAGCTGCTGAATGACACTCCTCGAGCCGAACTCCAGAAGCAGGTGACCGGGTTCCTGGGCGAACTGCGAGGCCGCGCCGAACTGGTCGTCTACACCACCGGGCACGTCTATCGCGGCGACGACGATCGCCTGTGGCTGGCCCCTCGTGGCTTCGACTGGGAAAACATGGCCGAGACAGGCGTCTCACTGGAGTGGCTGGCCGACCAGATCGAATCGAGTGGCGGGGCCGAAAAGACCTGGCTGCTGGACGTGACACACGACGGCAATGGTCGCGACCTGCAACGTCAGCCCGACGGTGCCGCCCTGCTGGCCACTCTCGGCAAACGGCTCAAGACCACCACGGTGATCGCCAGCTGCGGTGATGGACAAAAGGGACTGGCTGATCCGCAGCGACGGCACGGCCTGTTCGCCTGGCACATCGCCAATGGCTTCCGCGGACTGGCCGACACCGACGCCGATGGCCACATCTCGGGAACCGAGCTCTTCGATCACCTCGGTGATGCCCTGCGAAAGGACGGCGGTCGGCTGGGTGGCGTACAGTCGCCGGTTCGAGCCGGCCCTCGCTGACCAGCTCTTCTCCCCTCGCTCAACTGGAATAAAGTGATCCCCTTGTTGGCCCAGTTCTTCATCGGTTCCACCATGCGACTCGCACTCGGTGCCATCGTAGCCACTGTGCTCGGGTTGTCGGCGTGCGGTGGCGGATTCGAAGAACAGGCCGGGGCAACCATCGGACCAGGACCGACCGCCAGCGAACCCACCGTGCTCAGGCTGGCGACAAGCACCAGCACGGCGGACACCGGCCTGATGGATCACCTGCTTCCCGAGTTTGAGTCGGCTCACAACGTGCGGGTCGACGTGATCGCCGTCGGGACCGGGCAGGCCCTGAGCCTGGGACTTGGCGGAGACGTGGACGTGTTGCTGATCCACGCCCGAAAAAGTGAACTCGACTTTCTCAAGGCCGGACATGCGATCCGACGGGATGACGTGATGTACAACTCGTTCGTGCTGCTGGGTCCCAGGTCCGACCCCGCCGGTATCTCGGGCCGGAACATCTCGGCAGCATTCAGGGGAATCCGGGACACCGCCACACCGTTCGTTTCTCGAGGCGACGACAGCGGAACACACAAGCGGGAACTCGCGCTCTGGAAAACCGCCGGGGGGCTGACCACCTGGAGCGGATATGTCGAGACCGGCCGCGGCATGGGGCACACACTGATGACCGCCAACGAAATGGAAGCACAGGTGCTGTGCGACCGCGGCACCTACTTGAAGTTCAAGGACAAGATCACACTGGTTCCCCTGGTCGAAGATGACCCGGCGTTGCACAACCCCTACGGGGTGCTGGTGGTGAACCCCCAGAAACACGAGAGGATCAACGTGGCCATGGCGATCCGGCTGGCCGACTACCTGATCTCCGATCCGGTGCGGACCAAGATCGCCGCATTTCGGGTCGAGGGCGAACCGCTGTTCCACCCGCACCCGCGTGATACTCCCTGATGGACTTCCTGGTCGAGGGCCTGCGAGAAGCCGTCCGGCTGATCGCCAACGGCGATCACCAGATCATCGACGCCACGCTCCGCACGCTGAGCATCTCGCTGTCAGCCGTCGTCCTGGCCGTCCTGATCGGGCTGCCCATCGCCACCGGCCTGGCCCGCCGCCGGTTTGTCGGTCAGCGTCTGCTCCTGGTGCTGTTCCGGGCGGCGTTGGGGGTGCCGACGGTCTTCCTGGGCCTGCTGTGCTACGGGATGCTCGCCCGCCGCGGCCCCCTGGGACCGCTCGATCTGCTCTACACCCCCACGGCAATCGTCATCGGGGAGACGTTGTTGGCACTGCCGATCGTCGTCGCCCTGACTCACGGAGCTCTCGCCACGCTCGACCCGCGGATCCCTGAAACCGCCCGGACACTCGGTGCCGGACCAATCCGTCGTCTGCTGACCTATCTCAGCGAGGCCCGCACGGGATTGATCCTGGCGATACTGACGGCTTTCACCCGCTGCTCGACGGAACTGGGCATCGCGATGATGGTCGGCGGCAACATCAAGGACCGCACCCGCACGCTGTCGACCGCCACGGCACTCGAAACCGGCAAGGGCGAGTTCGCTGTCGGGCTGGCGATGGGGGGCCTGCTGCTGCTGCTGGCAACCGGGATGACACTGCTGGTGGCGGTGCTGGGAAAAGAAGATCGGAGAGACGCATGACGATCGTCTCGACCAACCAGCTGATTGTCCGGCGAGCCGACATCCGGATCCTGGCTGCCGGCGACCTGGAGATTGCCGCCGGGGAATGTGTGGGCCTTTGCGGCGGCAATGGTTCGGGCAAGACCACCCTGCTGCGGGTCCTGGCCGGACTCGAACCGGTCTCTCCCGGAATGGTCACCGTCAACTGTCCCGCCGGTGACATCACCCTGGTGCACCAGCACCCCTGGCTGTTTCATGGCGGCGTGCTGAGCAACATCGAGTACGGGCTGGCCGCCCGACGGGTCGACCGCGTCACGAGACGTCGGATCGCCCGCAAATGGCTCGAGCGGCTGGGGGGCTCACAACTGGCCGAACGGCAGGTCGAAGGACTCTCGGGTGGAGAACGCCGCCGGGTGGCACTGGCACGTGCCCTGGCGATCGAACCGACGCTGTTGCTGCTGGACGAGCCGTTGGCCGAGATCGACGACACGGGAATCCAGTTGATCCGCGAGGTGGTCGAGGGACTCGACAACACCACCATCTTGATCACTTCTCCCGTGGATTTTCCGGCGGGATTCGTCGAGCGGACCATCCAGTTGACGACCCCACCGACAATCTCGGCAGCCGGATAGGCGGTCCGGGTTTCGGATCGTGGACGAGTCGGCCGGGCCTGGGTATGCTGACACTCCTCCAACAGACACGCGTTCCTCACATCCTGAGAGCGGGAGACATGACATGACACGCAAGACCGTAACCCTTTCGGTTGTCGGCCTGGTGCTGAGCATCGGCGTTATGGCGATGACCGGTTCGGCGGCAGCCCCCGGGAAGAAGGGTGCCGACAGGCTCCTGAAAAACGTGCAAACCGGGGGGCTGAAGTTTCAGCAGATCGGACGGATGAGCTTCGCGACGGACGGCGTTTTGCTGGTCGCCGATCGTGGAAACGGTTCGATCGTGGCCATCGACACCGGTGACACCGGGTCGGCCAGGCCTCTGAAGAAACGGATCGACAATGTCGATAAGCTGATCGCCGGTGCACTGGGGACCAAGGCCACCGGCGTGCAGATCGTCGACATGGTCGTCAACCGGATCAACGGTCGCATCTACCTCTCGGTGATCCGCAAGCAGGACGGCATCAGTGCCCTGCTGACAATCGACGGGGCCGGCAAGGTGGCCGCCGTCAACCTGTCCAAGTCCCGCCACGTCCGGGTCACCCTGCCCGGCAATGGCAAGGCCAAGGTCAGCAATGTCACCGGCGTGAAGCTGGCTGGCAGCCGGGTACTGGCCGCCGGGCAAAGTGGCCGCGAATTCGCCAGCAAGATCTACTCGATTCCACTTCCGCTTGAACACGGCAACTCCGCCGCGGTCTACAGCACCGAGACCTACCACGTGGCCCACGGCCGCTGGGAAACCCGGGCGCCGATCCAGTCGTTCATCCCGATCCAGGAAAACGGCAAGACCTTCATCGTCGGCTCGTTCAACTGCACCCCGATCGCCAAGTTCCCCATCGACGGACTCGAAGACGGAGCCAAGATCAAGGGGACCAGCGTGGTCGAACTGGGCAGCGGCAACCGGCCGGTCGACATGTTCATCTACAAGAAGGGCGGTAAAAGCTGGCTGGTGACCAACACCGACCGGTTCCACCACAGGAACAAGAACCGACGGTTCGGACCCAGCCAGTACTGGGGCTGCCGCATTGACATGAAGTACCTCGGCGCCAAGGAAACCAACGAGCAGGCCGCCCGCAGGGTGGTCAAGTACCTCGGAGCCAATGATACCGATGAAAAAGCTTCGCGACGTTTCGCCAAGCAGAAGGGCCCTGAAGGGATGGAAGTCCTCGACGTGCTGTTCGGTGTCAAGCACATCGACCAGTTCGCCAACGACAAGGTCGTCGTGCTCCGGGACACCAAGGGCCAACTCAGCCTCGAATCGGCCGTCCTGCCGTAACCGCCGATGACACTGTTCCCGGTATCCAGACGAACGACCGCCGCGAGCCTGCTGCTTGCGGCGGTCGTCTCGTTCCCGGGCCCGACCGGCTGCGGGTCGGGTTCCAGGCCCCCGGAGACCGGACACACCACGCCGACCACCCCCGTCGGCCCGGACGAACTCGAGTCCTCCGACGGGCACTTCACGCTGGCGATCCAACCCGAGACCGACGATCCGACGCGGATCGTCATCGTGGTCAGTTCGGTCGACTCCGCCTTCGGCAAGGAAAACAGCGACCGACTCGAGGGTCTCATCGAAGTGCGGGCCGAGGCCCCCCTGCTGGGATCGATCGAGCGGGTCTCGGACCGCGAGATCCGTTTCGCCCCGTCGTTTCCCCTGCTGGCCGGACAGGACTACGTTGTCCGTTTTCTGCCGCAACTCGGACACGACCTGGCCGGTGACACCCTGGAGTGCCATTACCGGGTGCCGGCTCCCGAGGCCGCGCCGGCTCCCACCGTCACCGCGCTCTACCCCACCTCCGCTGTCCTGCCGGCCAACCACCTGAAGTTCTACATCGTGTTCTCCGAACCGATGCAGCTCGGCGAGATCTGGGACTATTTCCGGCTGGACGATCTCGACAACGACCGCCCGGTGCCGCGACCATTCCGTCACACCGAATTGTGGTCCCGGGACCGACGAACGCTGACGCTGTGGTTTCATCCCGGCCGGGTCAAGCAGGGCGTGAATCTTAACGTCGAACTCGGTGCCATCCTCACCGAAGGTCGAAGGTACCGACTGAGCATCTCGGGTGACTGGCCCTCGGCTCGTGGAACGCCGCTGGGCACCGCCGTGACCCGTGAATTCACCGCCGGCCCCGCCGATCACCAACAACCCGACCTGGCCAAGTGGAAGATCACCGTTCCGGCGGCCCGTTCCTCCTCGGCACTCGTCTGCGGACTCGGCAGCTCCCACGACTGGGCACTGCTCCACAGCGACGTTCGAGTCGAGACCGCTGCGGGTCAGCCCGTGGCTGGTGCCATCGAGACGACCGACCACGAGTCGACCTGGACGTTCACTCCGCAATCGTCCTGGCAGCCCGGCCGCTACCGACTGGCCGTCGGCAGCGTGCTCGAAGACCTGGCCGGCAACAGCCTCGAACGACCCTTCGAAGTCGATATCACTGACAGGAAATCACCCGGGTCCACGCCGGCTGGGACACGCTATCGCGAATTCACCATCCAGCCGTAACCCGATTCAGCTCGTTCCAGGTGACATCCGCTCGTCGTCGGACGGACCCGAGGTCGCGGCAACCGGTCAATTCCGGAAAAACCGGTTAAGGCGACTTTGCCGGTTGTGCCGATAAGTCAACGGAGGGGGAATCGTCGATTCACCGAGTCTCTCGGTCCGTCAACGGAGTGGCTGACATGTCGCTGGACCCGAAAAAGGACAACGCCCGGCCGATGGGATTTTCGGCCAGAACCCTGGTTTTCCCGCTACTGTTGGGCTTGGCGGTCGTGGCCATACCCGACGTGGCACCCGCCGGGATCTTCGACTTCCTCAAGCGCGACCGCGACGAGGACGTCGAGATCATCGAAACCCACGCCAGCAACTGCCGCTGTCGGCCTCGCTGCAGCCACCCCAAGCAGACCCAGAACCGGCACACCACCCCACAAACTGCCTACCGCCCCGCGCCGCAGCCGACACCGCAGACCACGCTCCCCTACGCCCCACCAGCCACCACGCCTCCGATCGCTTCACAGAAATTCCTTCCCGCTCCCGTGTTCCAATCGGCCCCACCGGCCCCACCTGTGGCCGCGGCCCTGCCGACAACCCGGTCCCCGGCTCGCTACACCATGCGTGCAACTCCCGGCGTGGCCTACCCCTCGACGCCGATCCGACCAACCGGCCCGACGGTGATCTACCAGCGCGAGATGGTCGTAAAACAGGTGCCGATTACGACCTGGCAGACTCAGTGGGTCGACCGCGGCTCCTATCGCATGGTGTGGGTCTCGCGTCCCGCACTCCAGCAAGTCCCCCGAACCACCTACCGGCCGCTGCTGGGCTACCGCGTGGTGCCCTACCAGCGAATGGCCGTAACAACCCCGGGGATTCCCGTTCCCGGGGCGACCGCAGCCGGCCAACAACCAACCGGACGCCAGGTCCCCGATCCGCTCGAAGCCCGACCGGTGACCTCCCGGCGGTCGGTGCCATCGAAAATGAAGCCGACCACCGCCCATCGGGTCTGGCAGGCGCGAGGACGACTGGGCAGGTAACGGGTCGGACGGCTCAATGAAACGCCGGCACGTCGGCGACGCTTTCGCCGTCGACCATTGCCTGCACGTGAGCCGCCACGCGAGTGATGATCATCTCGACCATCGCCGCCCCGTTCTCGGCCGTCGCCGACAAGGGCTCCTTGTCTTCCTGGTCCTGCATCGCGTCCTCACGGACGTTTTCGGGAAACACCGCCAAGGCAAACGCCGTCTCAAATTCCTGGGCGTGACCGGGAAACCGGCCGGTCTCGAGATAAGGCGAAACCGCCTCCTCATCGAGAAAATCCCAGTAGCTGTGGAACTGCAGGTTGGTCTCCAGCCGCTGCAGGAACTGGCCCCAGATCCCCTGGCAGGGCGCCACGTTGCCGCCGTGCCCGTTGAGCACCAGGATGTGCTCGAAGCCCGCGCTGTGCATGCTGCGAATCGTGTCGAACAGCACCGCCAGCCAACTGCCCGGCATCGCCGAAAGCGTGCCGCGATGACGCATGTGGTGTTCGCTGATCCCGATATTCATCGACGGAGCCACCAGCACGCCCGGATGCAACCGCTTGGCCACCTCCAGCGACACGTGCATGCAGCTCCGCCAGTCGTGCTCCATCGACAGGTGCTCAAGATGCTGCTCGGTCGCAGCCACCGGGATGATGCACGCCTTCAATTCCCCCCCGTCCATTCGTTGGCGAAATTCCCGCCGCGTGTGTTTTCCCACCAACACCTGATCGTCTCTTACGTCACCCATCACAACTGGCTCCCCTGTGGCTGATCACCGATACAGTCGGTCTCCACGATCGTCGCCGAACAGGGCCTCTCCCGCCAGTTATACGGCCCCTCATTTGAGCCGCTCACCCCGATCGTCGGACTCGGCGAACAGTTCCTCCATCACCTCATAACCGCTCGAGGACATCCCCAACCGAGCGTATGTCGCCTGTGCCCCGCGGTTGTCCCGCTCGACATAAAGCCGCAATCCCACCACCCGTTCGTCGTTATCCGCCTCGTGGCGGAGTGTCTCGTAGAGCGATCGGAACACCCCGCGGCGGCGAAATTCCGGCTCCACAAACACACTCTGCAACCACCACACCACCCCGTTCCGCCAATCGCTCCACTCCCAGGTGTGCATCAAAGCGCCCACAACCCGACCGTCGATCTCCGCCACCAGGTACCGACCGGTCGGAACACCCGCCACCTCGGTCCCCGACACGACAGCCGTAACCCCCGCACTCAACCGCTCACCGTCCAGTGACTTCCCTTCGGTTTCCTCAGCCATCCTCAGGTTGAAGTCCACCAGCACCTGGATATCACCGACCCCCGCACCCCGCACTTCGATCTCCACGATGTCTCTCCTTGGTCCGCCGCACTCTCCTCCCCCATCATTGGGCTTCGTGTCCGGTCATTCAACTCGTGCCGATTTCACCTACCAGTCCGCTTGGTCGGCTCCCACTCGACCGATTTACTCGACCACCATCTCTTCCAGCAATCTCTCACAATCTCAGCCGTTAATGTGGCGATAAAGCGATAGCTGCGGAACTTAAACAGCTTGGATAACACGGGTTGGGGATCCGCATGAACCAAGGATGACCGAATCTGCGGATTGGGGGGGGGGGGCAACGCACCCACCTGCCCTTCTCGGGGCGGACCGCGTGACCACCCGGCGGCAAGGGACAACCACCGACCGCGACAGCAACACGATGAACACCGACGAGGAGAAACTACGATGCACGGTCAGCAACTGAACCACGATGTCTCCTACACGGCAACCGTATCGGCGAGCGGCTGCGAACCGACCCCACTCGATGTTCCGGCCACCGGAACGCACCGGACCTGGTGGATCGCCGGCGGGGCGGTCGTGTTGGCGTTGGTCGGGATCCAGATGCTGGTGACCCAACCGTTGGCTCGCCGACTGTCCGGTGTCCAGCAGCACCTCGCTCGTGTCGAGCGGGACATGACCGAGTTGGTGGGTACCGGCGATGGGATCTGGGAGACAAGCGACCTGTTGTCCGGTTTGGCGGACCAGTCAGCCCGATTGGACGCGACTCGGACCGCGCTCGATTCGATCCGCGATTTCCACGAGCAGGTCGAGAAAGAAGCGGCCGGGCTCGACGAGACACGCGCTGTGCTGGCGCAGTTGACCACGTTGCAGAACCGGCTTGTCGATGAGGGTGCCGGTCACCGAGAAGCGATGACCGCCCTGAACCGGCTGGTGCAGTTGCGTGACGTGGCGGTTGCGGGAGTCGACCGGACGGACCGTGCCGTGACCGAGGTGACTCGATTGCAGGGCATCGCCGATGATCTCGACCAGGCACACGACCGGTTCGATCAGCTCGTCGCGCTGCGAGACGCGATCCTCAGCGGAGGCGACGACACCGACGAGGCCCACGCGACTCTTGATCAACTGGTGCTCCTTCAGGATTCGCTCAACACCCATTCGTCGGATGTCGACGTCGCGGGCAAGAACCTGGGAGAACTCCTGGCACTGGAAGAGTCTCTCAGGACCCGTTCAGAAGACATCGCCAGCGCAGTCGAAGCACTCGAAGTGCTGACCGACCTGCAACGGGACATCCGGGAGCATGTCCAGTCGTTGTCGGGCATGCGTCGCGACCTGATGGAAGTGGTATTGCTCCAGAGCACCGTGGCGAGGGTGGTCCGGATTCTCGGCCCGCTCTCCGAACTGGCTCACCTCAGGCGACTCAGTGCCGTTGAGATCCGAGCTGCCGCACGGTCGATCTCCAGGCAACGGGCCAACGAGCAGGCCCACCGATCGATTCGACGACAGAAAAACGAATCGGCCACGACCGGCGACCCGGGTCGTGGCATCCCCACCACCGGCCGTGTCGTCCCGTCTCCGTCCCAAGCCAATGCCCCCGGCACGGACAAGTCGGCTCGATAGAACAAACTTCAGACAACCGACCGGTCCCCTCGAGCATCTCCGGGCCGCTTGAGAAGCTCAAGGAGGGGCACTATAGTCGGAATCTTCCACGACTATTTCGGCGTTGGGTTCAGGCTGGGATTTCTCGGACCGCGTCACGGTTCACTCGGAGACGTCATGCGTTTCGCGTTGGTGGACAGGGTCGTCTCTCTGAAACGAGGAGAGTCGATCTCGACAGTCAAGAACCTGACGCTGGCCGAGGAGTACCTGGCGGATCATTTTCCGGGGTTTCCCGTCCTGCCGGGTGTGCTGATGCTCGAAGCGATGATCCAGACCGGGGCCTGGTTGATGCGAGACGCCGAGGACTTCCGTTACAGCACGATCCTGCTCAAGCAGGCCCGTGCCTTGAAGTTCAACAGTTTTGTCACTCCTGGACGCACCCTGTGCGTCACCGCCTCGGTCCACAAGACAGAGGACTGCGAGTGGACCTTCAAGGCCCGAGGCACCGTCGACGACGCCTCGGCCGTCTCGGCCCGCCTCACGCTCCACCAGTTCAACCTCGCCGACCAGGATCCCTCACTGGCCGATGCCGATCAAAGAACGATCGATCACATGAGAGACCTCTTCGGCCAGATCTGGCGTCCCGAAGCGGCGGTGGCCGAGGACCCCGCGGAATCCTCGGAGACGACCGTCTGAGCGGCAACCCGCCGACGCACGATTGATCTCCTGCGACGAACCACAGGAAAGCACGATTCATGAAGTTGGCCGGAAAGACAGCCCTGGTCACCGGCGGCAGCCGCGGCATCGGACGGGGGATCGTCTGGCAACTGGCTCGCGAGGGAGCCAAGGTCGCCTTCGTCTACCGCTCGGACACCGAGTCGGCCAACCAGTTGGTCAAGGACCTCGAGCTGGACCAGCGGGAGGTGATGGCGATCCAGGCCGACGTGTCGGACCCGGAATCGGCCGAAACGGTCGTCGAGGGCGTACTCGAGGCGTGGGAACGGATTGATATCCTGGTCAACAACGCCGGCATCATTCGCGACGACCTGCTGGCAATGATGGACCTTGAACAGTGGCAAGCGGTGATCGACACCAACCTCGGCAGCGTCTATCACTACTGTCACGCCGTGGTCCGTTCGATGATGTCTCAGCGGCATGGCCGCATCATCAACATCTCGAGCGTCGCCTCACACTTCGGCAACCCCGGGCAGGCCAACTACGCGGCCAGCAAGGGGGGAATCGAGGGAATAACACGGTGCCTGGCAGCCGAACTGGGTCGGCGAGGAATCACCGTCAATGCCGTGGCACCCGGGTTCATCGAAACCGACATGACCGAGGCCATCCGCAACCTGGCGGAAGAGGAAATCGTCAAGAAGATTTCGTGCCGACGATTGGGCAATCCCGATGACATTGCACACGCGACGGCCTACCTGGCCAGCGATGAGGCGTCCTATGTCACCGGTCACGTGCTGGTCGTCGACGGAGGACTCACGCTCGGTGGACTCTGATTCCACAGCCGAGGCGATCATCGGGCAGGCTGCGGGATCCACTACCGATCACCACAATTCAACCACTACCAGGCTGGGAGAGGTCGGAATGGCAACCAACGAAGAAATTCTTGTCAAGATCCAGGAGGTCCTGGCCAACGCACTGGGCGTCGACAACGAGGAGGTCACTCCGTCGGCGACTCTCGTCGGAGACCTTGGAGCCGAGTCGATCGACTTTCTCGACATCATCTTCAACCTCGAAAAAGAGTTCGACATCAAGATCAAGAAGGGCGAGCTGTTCCCGGAAAACCTCGCAGCTGAGGGAGACGGTCTGGCCATCGACGGAGTGGTGACCGAGGACGGCCTGGCGAAGCTCCGCGCACGCCTGCCCCATGCCGATGTCGACGCTTTCGCCGAGGACCCCAAGGTCGAGAACATCCAGGACCTGTTCACCATCGACATGCTCGTGAAGTTCGTCGCTGCCAAGGCCCCCCCCACGCAATGATCTCACCGGGAGATCCTCTTCGCGCGAACTCGGTCGTGTTCAGAACGCGATCACTCGTCCGAGTTCTCGGCACATGGTCCGGGCGGGAGCGCCGGCAGCACATCCACCCGGCCGGATTCCAAACGGTACCGTAAGCCATGCGTTGGATTTGGATCGATCGGTTCGAGGAACTCAACAGGGGGACATCGGCCCGCGCGATCAAGAACGTGACGCTGGCCGAGGATCACCTCCACGACCACTTCCCCGGGTTCCCGGTGATGCCGGCCAGCCTGATGCTGGAAGGCATGGCCCAGACCGGCGGCATCCTGCTGGGTGACCTTCACGACTTCGAGCACATCGTGATCCTGGCCAAGGTTCCCAAGGTCACTTACCACAGTTGGGCCGTGCCCGGTGACACGCTGGTCTACGATGCGAAACTGCTCGACGAGCGTGCTGAGGGCGGCACGGTGGAGGTGGTCGCAACGGTGGGCGAGAAGCTGGTGGCCGAGGCTGAGATCGTCTTCGTGCACCTCGACGACAAGGACCCCCAACTGGGGGGAATCAACCAGAAGAACTTCGTCTTCTCGATGAACCTGATGGGCGTGATGGAAGTCGGACGGGCAACCGCGGCGAAACCGGAAACCGGCGAAACCGGGGACGAGTGAATCTCTCTCGACCGGCCCTCCCAACTTCTCACACGTATTCCCTTCAATTCCCCTGCCTCACCCTGTTACACTCAACGCCGCGGCCCCACATAACCCGGGTTACCCCACCCCAACATCCCACCGTTCCTGCTCGAGACCGCCACGAATGAGACGTCGTGTCGTCGTGACAGGCATTGGCTGCGTGACGCCCGTCGGCAATGACGTCGACCAGATGTGGGCGTCGCTGCGTCGCTGCGGCAATGGGGTCGGGCCAATCACGCATTTCCCTGCCGACGACTTCCCCACGCAATTCGCAGCCGAGGTGAAGGGCTATTCGATCGACGACTACATCGACGATCCCGACCGATTCACACACGCCAGTCCCAATATCCTCTTCGCGATCGGTGCCGCCAGTCAGGCGATGGCCGACAGCGGACTCGGCGACGGCGACTTCGAACCGCCCCGATTTGGCATCTACCTGGGAGCCGGCGAGGGAGGCCAGGACTTTCAGAGATACATGTCCGTGATCGCCAGGTCTCAAAGCGACGAGGACAGCAAGTCGGTCGATATCGAGAAGTTCATCCGCTACGGCATGGAGACGCTCGAATCGCAGGCCGAACTCGAACAGGAGCCGAATCGGTCGGCCGGGCACTTGGCCGGCCTGTTCAACGCCCAAGGTCCCAACATGAACTGCCTGACTGCCTGTGCGGCTTCGAGCCAGGCGATCGGCGAAGCGACCGAGTTGATCCGACGTGGCGACGTCGACGTGATGCTCTCCGGGGGTGCCCACAGCATGATCCACCCCTTCGGCGTCACCGGCTTCAGCCTGCTGACGGCCCTCTCGACCCACAATGATGATCCCACTCGAGCCAGCCGGCCGTTCGACCTGAACCGGGACGGTTTCGTGCTCGGGGAAGGGGCCGGCATGCTGGTGCTCGAGGAACTCGGACACGCTCGGTCGCGCGATGCTCACATCCACGGCGAGATCCTCGGCTACGGCTCGACCGCGGACGCCTACCGCATCACCGACATCCACCCCGAGGGCCGTGGAGCAACGGCCTGTATCCAGATGGCGCTGCGGGACGCGGAAATCAACTGCGACGAGCTGCAGTACATCAATGCTCACGGAACCAGCACCAAGGTCAACGACAAGGTCGAGACCCTGGCGATCCGGAACACGCTCGGAGCCGACGCCAAATCGACACCGGTCTCGAGCATCAAGAGCATGATGGGGCATCTGATCGCCGCGGCGGGCAGCGTCGAAGCGATCACCTGCCTGCTGGCGATCCGTGACAACGTGCTGCCGCCGACCAGAAACTACGAGACAGCTGACCCGGACTGCGACCTGGACTACGTGCCCAACGAGGCTCGTGAGGCACCGGTCCAACGGGCGCTGTCCAACAGCTTCGGGTTCGGCGGACAGAACATTTCCCTGGTCCTTTCGGAGTTCACCGGCTGACGGGGCCTGGCTGGGACTTCAGCCCCGCGAGTCGACGCGTAGACAACATCAATCGGACCCGACCGCCGGAACACGGTGGTCGGTGCGTTGGAGAACAAACGTGTTGTGGGTCATTCTCGGATCGGTCGTTCTCGGGCTCATCGTGCTCGAGCTGGTCTTCCAGGTCGTACTCGTCCGGCTCATCGTGCCGTGGTTCGAGAACGGGCCGCCGTTCCACGTGCCCTCCAGCGAGGAGGATCCCGAAGCCGAGCGTATCGAGATCGAGACGGCCGACGGGCTGCTGCTTCGAGGCAGCCTCCACCATCACCTCGACCGCACGCCACGCGGTGTGATCGTCTACTGCCACGAATTCACCGGCTCGCACTGGACCGCGATGGCCTACTGTCGGGGCCTCTACGATGCCGGCTTCGACATCCTCGCCTTCGACTTCCGCAACCACGGCGAGAGCGAGGTGCAGCCCGGCTACGTGCCACTGCACTGGCTCAGTGACCACGAGATGATCGACGTGCACGCGGCGATCGAGTACGTGACCGGCCGCCCCGAACTGGTCGGATTGCCGATTGGACTCTTCGGCGTCAGCCGAGGTGGTGGAGCGGCGATGGTGGCCACCGCCCAGAACGCCGCGATCGAAGCCGTCGCCAGCGACGGCGGATACGGCACCAACACCCTGATGCAGTTCCACACCCCGCGATGGGCTCTGCTGGTGATCCCCGCCTGGGTCTACAACTTGATCCCCTGGTGGCACTCCCTGATCACCCTGGCCCTGGTCCGCTGGTGGAGCCAGAAGCGGCGGGGTGTCCAGTTGACTCCGATCGAACGTTGGCTCCCGCGGCTGGGCACTCGGGAGGTGCTGTTGATCTCCGGGGGCAGCGACAATTACGTGACGCCGGAGGTCACTCGAAGAATGCACGCGATGATCGGCGGCAACTGTGACCAGCCGTGGATCGTTCCCTGTGCCAAGCACAACCGGGCCCGATCGGTCGATCCGGTTGAATACGATCGGCGACTGGTCGAGTTCTACGGGGCGATGCCCGGAGCCGAGGAACCGTCGCACGAAATCACCGAGATCGAAGAGGCCACCCCGGTGGTCGTCGACTGATCGACCACCACAATCCCGGTTGGCTTCCTCACCAGCGGTTCTTGACGATACCGCCGAATCGGTGATACGGTGCAGCCAGACGATTGCACGAGAACACGGGTCGGTGTTGGCCCGCTTCTGTCCGAGCGGGCCATACGAAGGAACGGTCGATGGCCGAAATCACGATCCAGGTCCTCGAGGGACTTGAACGGGGCCGGGTGTTCGAGTCGCTGGAAACCCCGGTGACAATCGGTCGCGAGGACGACAATTCGATCCAGCTCAACGACGAACGCGTCAGCCGTTTCCACTCGAAGATCCAGGAAGACGGTGACCGCATCATCCTCACCGATCTCGACAGCACCAACGGCACCCGCGTCAACGGACGACCGGTCCAGTTGCGGGTGCTGCGACCCGGCGACCAGATCGCCATCGGCCGCTGCCTGCTGATCTTCGGGAGTCCGGCCAAGATCGCCGAATTCCTTGGGACAGCGGGTCCACTCCGGCAGCAGGACACCAGCCCTGCCGTCGCCACCGGTGCCACGCTCGATCTTCCACTCCAAGCCGACGACGATCTCGAACTGATCGAGTTCTTCCCCGGCGGACCGCCCGAATTGCCGGGCCAACTCACGCCCCTCCAGCAGGCCCAACTCTCGGACATGGTCTCCTTCATCCACGACCGCATCGGCTCAATTCTGCACGCCGCCGTGTCGGTCACGCCCGCCGATGCCTTCAAACAACTCGACCCGCCGAGTGTCGAGGAAGCCGTCGATGGTCTGCCGGGAGAACCGGTCGAAACGGAGGACCGGACGGTGGGGGAGGAGATGGTGGTGGCAGTCGAGACTTGGCAGAGATTGCTGGCGCTGGAGATGGAATTGGCCGTCTACCTCCGCTCGATCGCTGAACCAAGCCAGTTGCGCGATTTGACCGGCTGACGGATCGTCCCGCCCGGTCCGGCATCCGCCGACGCCGCCCCGTTTTCCCGGTTCGCCGAGAAACCGGCGATTCCGGTGGAGAGGATCGTACCGATTGTACGAATTAGACCCTTTAGGGGCTGGCTGCGCGACGGGGTGATCACCGCATGTAGTGACTCGAGACCCTCGCCACGTCCGATGCCTTGCTCGTCACCCGGCCAAGCAAGCCACGGCAATGGTCACGGAGCGACCAGTACGATGAGAACCGCACTGAAGATGCTGATGACGCTGCTGGTGGCGACAACGATCGTCACCGCCGGCGAGTTGGTCTGGATCGAAGAGGATGGCACGTCGATCGAACCGACCAGCCTGCTGACCGAAGCGGTCAGGGAGACCCATCTCGGCTTCCCCGATGACGACAACGGCCCGGCCACCCTGATGAGTTGGCGAAACGGTGACGGTGACGGGGGTGGCCCCGACCGGGGGGCTCCTCTGAAGACCGACCGACCGGATTTCACCGAAGCCTCCACGACCGTCGGCCGTGGAGTGATGCAACTGGAGGCCGGTTACACGTTCATGATGGACAACGACGGAACCGGTGATGTCCGTGGACACTCGGCCGGAGAACCCCTGATCCGTTGGGGCATCGGTGCCGATTGGCTCGAATTGCGACTGGCCCTGTTCCCGACCAGCAGGAGCACCGACGACGGGTCGGGCTGGAGAACCGTCGGGGGCACCGAGGATCTCTACATCGGGGCGAAGATCGGACTGACCGCCCAGGAATGTCACTTTCCCGAAATGGCAGTCATCCTGCAATCGACGGTCCCCACCGGCAGCAACGAGTTCACCAGCGACGAAACGCTGCCGGGATTCAACCTGCTCTACGCATGGGAGGTCAACGACAAGATCTCGTTGGCCGGCAGCACCCAGGCCAATCGGCAGCTCGACGACGGAACCGGCGAAGCGTACGTCGAAATCGCTCAATCGGTCGCCGTCAACCTCGGCCTCTCCGACGACATCGCGTTGTTCACCGAATGGTTCACCTTTCTGCCCAACGGGGCCGACACCGCCGAGGTCGAACACTACTTCAACGGTGGATTCACCTTGTTGCTGAGCGACGACGTGCAGTTCGACATCCGGGCCGGACACGGGCTGAACCGCGCGGCCGACGACTTCTTCGCCGGAGTCGGTCTGTCGGTCCGGTTCAAGTAGCGACGGCGAACCCAGGCCCTGCCGGCGTCCGGCACCGCACCCGCTCCCCGCTCAAGCCAGCACCGCCTCGATCGGGCTGCCGTGGTCCAGCACCGACACCGGGCGATTCTCTCGGTCGCGGACCCGGGCCTCGATGTCGATCCCCAGCGAGTGGTAGATCGTGGCGGCGATATCGGCCGGGCCATAGGGCCTGGTGGTGGGATATCCCGCCTGCTTGTCGCTGCGGCCGACCACCTGGCCCGACTCGATCCCCGCCCCGGCAAAGAAAATGCTGCCGCAGGCGCCCCAGTGGTCCCGGCCACCGTTCTTGTTGATCTTGGGCGTTCGGCCGAACTCCGTCAGGAACACCACCAGCGTCTCGTCGAGCAGGCCGCGGCCTTCGAGATCGCGAATCAACGCCGCGAACGCACGGTCAACACCGACCACGTTGTAGCCCCGCTTGACCATCTTCGAGACGTGCGGGAAATTCTGGCTGGGGGCATTGTGGATATCAAACAGGTTGCCGTAGTCAGGATCGTAGCCGTAATCGACCATCACGAACCTCGCCCCGGCCTCGACCAACCGCCGCGCCTGCAGGCAACGGCCACCGATCTTGGTGCGGCCGTAATCGTCCCGCAACGACGCCGACTCGTCACTGAAATCAAACGCCTGGCGGACCTTGGGCGAAAGCAGCATGTTCAACGCGTTGCCGTAGTGGCCCTCGATCGCCGCCAAACGGCGGTCGGTTTCGGCTTCACGAGCCGCCCGCTTGAGTCCCTCAAGGAGACCCACGCGGCGACCGAGCCGGCCGCGACTGAGACCGTTGGGATAGACCAGTTCACGCGGACTTAGGTCCTCGCTGATCTCCGACGGCGGATTGTCCAACTTCTTGCCAACGGTGAAGTCGGGCTGGTCGGGACGGCCGCCGACGCAAAACGGCGCGTACTGGTTGCCCAGCCAGCCACCGACAAACAGATTGTGCGGGGGGGGACCGGGACGCGTGATTCCGGGAACAGCGATGTATCCGGGCAAGCCGTTCCGCGAACCGTAGAGGTGCGAGACAATGGCCCCGATGTTGGGTTCGCTGAACAACTGGTTGCGGTTCACCTTGCGACCCGAAAGCGTGTAGACCTGGCTCAGCAGGTGGTCGTTGCTGTCATGAGAGAAACTGCGAACGACAGCCAGGCGATCGGCCACCCCGGCCAAACGCGGCAAGGTCTCGCAGAACTGGACTCCCGGCAACCGTGTCGCGATCGACGTCAACTCGCCGCGGATCTCTTCCGGAGCTTCGGGCTTCGGATCGAACGAATCGATGTGGGTCATCCCACCACCGACCCACAGGTAGATCACCGACTTGGCCCGACCGGGCAGGTCACCGTCAGCATGAACCGGATCGAGACCGAGACCGGCCAGCACCGAAGCCGAGACGCCCAGGGCACCGGCCTGCAGAACGTCGCGGCGGGGCCATCGACCACCAACAGAGATCCTGTCCAACTCGTTCATGACTCGTCCCATTATGCCGCCTCGACGGTGGCGGGGAAAGTGGAGTCCGTCCACCGAATGCTCTAGCATACTCCGCATGAAGATCACAGAAGTCGTATGCCAGGTGTTACGGGTCGAAACGGTCACCGAGAAGACAGCCAGCTGCCAGGACGTGGCGCTGGTGCGGGTTCTCAGTGACACGGGGTTGGAGGGGTTCGGCGAGGCCGATGCGTCGCCGGAAGTGGTGCAGGCGGTCATCGACGCCCCCTTCAGTCACAACATCGCCTGCGGGCTCCGCGAACTGCTCGTCGGCCAGGATCCACTGGCAATCCGGAGGAACTGGAACCGGATGTACCGCGGATCGATGTACTTCGGCCGCACCAGCGTCACCGTAGCCGCCATGGCCGCCGTCGACATGGCACTCTGGGACCTGGCCGGCAAGCACTACAATGCCCCGATCCACCAACTGCTCGGCGGCAAGCAGCACGATAAGATCCGGGCCTACGCATCGATCCTGTTCGGGGCCGACGGGACCGAGACCGCCGAAATTGGACGACGATGGGTCGAGGCGGGATACACGGCGGTGAAGTTCGGCTGGGAACCGATGGGGACCAGCGAAGCGGTCGACATCGACCTGGTCCGCGGGGCCCGCGATGGACTGGGCAGTGACGCGACGCTGTTGATCGACGCCGGCTGCGTCTGGGACGCCCGCACGGCGTTGAGACGGGCGGTGGCGTTTTCCGAGTTCGACGTCGAGTGGCTCGAGGAACCCCTGCACCAGGCCGACGTCGACGGCTACGCCTGGCTCCGCGACAGGTCACCGCTGCCCATCGCCGCCGGCGAGGGGGAATGCGGTCGCGAGAGCTTTCGGCCGCTGATCGATCGGCACGCATTGGATGTCTACCAGGTCGATCTCTCCAGAAACGGCTTCACCGATTCGGCCTACGTGCGGGACCGGGTCGAGGAGATCGGCGCGAGACTCTGCAATCATTGCTACACCAGCCCGATCACCGTCGCCGCCAGTGCCCACTGGCTCTCGACCTGCCGCGATGCGTTCCTGTTCGAGGACTGTGTCGAGGACGAACCGCTGCGGAACGAACTGACCCTGGAACGGGTCCAGGCCGACGATGGAATGATCACCGTCCCCGACGGCCCCGGACTGGGCGTGACGCTCAACGAGGACTTCATCCAGGCCCACCTGGTCAGCGAGTCGCGTTAGTCATCGATCATTCGACTACGGGGAGATACCCATGAGTGACCCGGATGCAGCCCTGTCGGAATTGAAGGGCCGGGTGGTCGTGATCGACGTCGAGGCCCCCTACGTCTACACCGGCACTCTGGCCGAACTCGACACCCACCATCTCGTACTCGAAAACGCGGACGTCCACGACCTCCGAGACGCAGGCACCACCCGCGAATTGTATGTTCTCGAAACACGGACGCACGGCGTACGAGCCAACCGGCAGAAGGTGCTGGTTCGTCGTGACCAGGTGATCAGCATCTCGGCCCTGGATGACGTGATCCAGTAGCGAGGCCCGGGCAGGGCGAACCACGGCGGTTCACGCTCCTGCAGCGAAGAACTTCGCGAACAGCTTCGGCCACACCTCCAATTCAACGGCCTTGTAGCTGAAGAAACCGAAGAACAGCACCGCCCAGCCAATCGCCAACATCCGGACCCAGTTCATCCTCAGCCGCGACGGCAGGATCCGTCGGTTGAGATACAGGAGCAGGATCGAGTAGACGAACATCACGAACCCATTCATCGCCGCCGAAGTGACCAGCAGGAACAGCGGCTTGTCGAAACCGACCAGCAGGATCACCGTGCCCAGCAGGATCTCGCCCCAGAGAAACAGGTAGTACAGCTTCGAGAGCGACCAGTTGTCGTTATCTCGGAGGTAGTTGATCTTGACGATGTCGGTCGAGATGCGGGCGGTGGCATCCAGGACACCCAGTTCGGTCGTCAGCAACACCGCGATGCCCATCACCAGGAACCCCATCTTCAGCAGGCCGCCCCCGGTGGCCCGTTCACCGATCACCGTCGCCTCGCCCCAGACGAAATCCAGCCCGTCGCCGTAGCGGTCCATTCCGGGCTTCAGGTCTCCATCGGTGTCGTAGAAGACCGAATAGGTCATCAGCGACATCAGGCACAGGCAGATCACGCAGGTGACCAGGAACGACAGCACGTGTTCGATGTTGGCCGACCTCCACCAACCGAGCCAACGCCGCCGGTTCTCGGGGCTTTCCGGGAACAGGAATCCGGTGTCGGCGATCGCTTCCTCCTGGCCGGTCAGCGGGCTGGTGATCCGCCCGATGAACTGGCCCATGCCATAACCCTTGTCCTTGATGAAGTTGCTCTGGCCCAGGTTGGTCGATCCCCCCGCGCCGGCGAACGCCAGGGCACCCAGCAGGCTGATGAACGTCAGCCCGGTCGCGTCCAGGTCCGGTATCTGCCCGACGCTGACGATGCCCGAAACCATTGCCATCACGGCATCACCACGGATCAGGACCAGCCCCAGGCCGATCACGATCACCACGATCATCCCGACCAGCACGATCTGGATCCGCTCGACGGTGTTGTAGACCACCGGCCCGGCCGTCAACGCGATCCCCACCAGCCACAACCCGGCAATCCCCAGCAGCGGCACGTACTGCGCCTTGAAGCTGACATCCCCCGTCTTCGGATCGATCACCTCCTCGGCTCCGAAGACCGCCCAGCTGAACATCTGGCCCGCGCCGGTGGCCCAACCCGGCCAGGCCCACGGCAGGATGTTCAAGACCAGGAACACCCAGGCCCAGTTCCTGTTGATCCGGCAGAACCCCGTGATGGCACTCTCGCCGGTCGCCAGCGTCCACCGCTCGATCTCCATGTTCAGGAAGTACTGGGTGAACACGCCCAGAATGCAGGCCCAGAAGAAGATGAACCCGGCCTTGTAGGTGATGTAGGGCCAGAGCACGAACTCGCCCGAGCCCAGGGCCAGCCCGGCCAGCATGATGCTGGGACCGACCATCTTCTTCCACGAAATCGGTTCGGGCAGATCCCGCCACTTCAGCGGCGGCAGGGTCCCGCAACGGATCGTCTCGTCGGGGACGACCGAGTCGTCACCAGCCTCGGGCAACGCCGGGGCCTGGCCATCGGCCGGGGTGATTTCGTCTGACATCAGCGTTGTCTCCCACTTCCATCCGGGGAAGCGGCCATCGTCTCACCTCATCCGGTCTGCGGCAACTCCATCAACTCCCCGAACCGCTGCAGCACTCTTCGCCGCAGCGGCCCCGCTTCCTCGCCGTCGATTTCGCCGTTCCGCACCAGGTCGAACGCGATCGCACGCGTCTCCTCGAGCAGTTCGCGGTCGGTGACCAGGTCGGCCACCCGCAGCGGCAACTCACCGTGCTGCCGCACGCCCAGCACATCACCGGGACCACGCAGCAGAAAATCGGCCTCGGCGACCGAGAATCCATCGGCGTGCTGGTCGAGCACCTCCAGGCGTGCGGCGGCCGACTCGTCCTGGCGACCGGCCATCAGGAAACAGTACCCCTGGTAGGCTCCCCGGCCGATCCGACCCCGCAACTGGTGCAATTGGCTCAATCCGAAACGTTCGGCCTGGTGAACGACCATCAACGTCGCGTTGGGCACGTCGACACCGACCTCGACCACCGTGGTCGCCACCAGCACGCGGGTCCGCCCGTCGCGGAAGTCCTGCATCGCGGCGGTCTTCTCGTCGATGTCCAGCCGGCCGTGGACCAGCCCGACCGAAAGCCCCGCGAGTTCGTTCTCGCGGAGCCTCTGCCAAGTCTGCTCGACACCCATCCCCTCGCCGGTCTCCTCGCCCGCATCGATCCGCGGGCAGACCACGAACGCCTGCCGCCCCGCGGTGACCTGCTCGCGGACAAACTCCCACGCCTTCTCGCGGGTCGCCTCGTCCCACACCAAGCTGGTGACCACCGGTTGGCGTCCGGGGGGCAGGTCGTCGATGGTTGTGACATCGAGGTCGCCGAACTGGGTCAGGCACAGGCTGCGTGGAATCGGGGTGGCGGTCATCACCAATACGTGCGGGCAAACGTCCTGTTGCTCGTCGGTGAACCGCGATCTCTGGATCACCCCGAACTTGTGCTGCTCGTCGATCACCGCCAGCCCCAGGGAAGCGAACTCGACATCCTGCTGGATCACCGCGTGGGTGCCCACGACCAGCTGGACCTCGCCGGCGGCGATCCGTTCGAGCGTTTCGCGACGGGCGGCGGCCGACAGCTGCCCGGTCAAAAGCACCCGCTCCACGCGGCTGCCCTCCAGCAATCCCTCGATCGTCTGCCAATGCTGCCTGGCCAGCAGTTCGGTCGGAGCCATCAGCACCGCCTGGTGTTCACCGGCGATGGCCACCAGCATCGCGTAAACGGCCACCGCGGTCTTGCCCGCCCCGACATCGGCCTGCAACAGCCGGTGCATGGCGTGGTCGTCGTCCAGGTCGGCGGCGATCTCCCCGACCGCCCGCTCCTGCCCGGCTGTCAACTCGAACGGAAACCGACGCCGGATTCGCGAATCGATCTTGGCCGAAACCGGCAGCTTCGGTGACCGGCCCGCCTGTCGCCACGCACGGCGGCGCAGTGCCAGCCCGAGCAGGAACTCGAGCAGGTCGTCGAAGATCAACCGCCGACGTGCCGCGATGTAGCCGTCAACCGATTCGGGACGATGCACACCGGCCAACGCCTCGTGCAGGCCGACGACGCCGAACCGCTGTTGCCACGCTCCAGGTATCGGATCGCCGATGTGCTCGATAAACCGGTCGGCCGCCTCACGGGTGATCCGCCGCATCACCTCCATCGTCACGCCGTCGGTCAACGGGTACTTGGGCAGCAGTCCGCCGTGAGCCTCGAGATCGTCGACGTCGATGACCTGGATCCGCGGGTGAGTCATCTCCCAGCGGCCCGCCCGCCGCTTGGGCTTGCCCGAGAACAGGATCGCGTCGCCGTGACGGACCTTGCCCAACACCCAGCTCTGGTTGAACCAGGTGGCCTTCAGGAACCCGTCGCCGCTGTCGATGACCACCGCCGCCATCCGCCGGCCGCCCGAGATCCTGCGATCCTCCAGTTCGACCACTTCTCCCCGCACCGTCTGCAGGAGGTCCGGCTCCAGGTCCCCCACCCCCCGCACCTCGGTCAAGTCGACCAGGTCCCGGGGCAGGTGCCACAGCAGGTCCTCGACCGTCTCGATCCCCAGCCGCTGCAGGCACTCGGCGCGGACCGGGCCCACACCGGGCAGAAACCTCACCTGGGTCTGCAATGGAGATTCGTCCATGACCTCGCACGGCTGGAACTGACGTGGCCAACCATCCTAACGAGTTGGCCGGTCACACAGTCGCCGTGATCCCGGCTCAGGCGTCGGCCGGGTCAAACTCGTGGGATGCGGCCACGGCCAGCTCGTCGCACCGCTCGTTCTCGGGATGACCGCTGTGGCCCTTGACGACGGTGAAGTGAACGTCGTGATGGTCAAGCAACTCATCCATGTCCTGCCACAACTCGACGTTCTTGACCGGTTTGAAGCTCTTCCCCTCGCGGCGTCGCCAGCCATTGGCCTTCCAGCCCGGCATCCACTCCGAGGCCCCCTTGGCGACATAGACACTGTCGGTGATCACCTCGACCTCCGACGGCCGCGTCAGCGCCCGCAGGCCCTCGATCACCGCCTGCAGTTCCATGCGGTTGTTGGTCGTCGCCGCATCGCCGCCGGCCACCTCCTTCTGCGTACCGGAGGCCGGGTGTTTCAGCAGAAAGGCCCAGCCACCCGGGCCGGGATTGCCCCGGCAGGCCCCGTCGGTGAACAGCTGGACCCGCGACATCGGCTCACACGCCCCCCACCGGTTCCGGACACACGCCGCCGGACCCCGACCGGCTACCTCTCGCGATAAACGATCCGGCCGCGGTTGAGGTCGTAGGGTGAAATCTCGACGATCACACGGTCACCGGGGACGATGCGGATGAAGTGCTTGCGCATCTTGCCCGCGACATGGCACATCACGACGTGGTCGTTGTCCAGCTTGACACGAAACTGCGTGTTGGCCAGGGCCTCGGTCACGTTGCCTTCAGCTTCGATGGCCTCTTCTTTGGCCATGGGCGAATCGTCCTCACGGGCTAGAGTGATCGGTTGAGCGACGCGGCGGATTATATCACCGGTGGCACCGCTCGACCAACACCAGACTGTCCGCAACGACTGCCGGCGGGTGATCTCATGTCGGCCCGTTGAGCGGTCCGGGAGGGCCGACTAGGATGATCCACGGCGTGAGACGGCAACAACCCGAGCGGGAGTCCGACGGCGATGACCGAGTGCCTGGTCGCCCTGGGAGGCAACGTCGGTGACGTGGGCGGCACCTTCGCCGCGGCGCTGGACCTGTTGGCCGCCCATTCCGACATCGACATCTCGGCCGTCAGCCGCTGTTTCGTCACCGAACCGGTCGGTGAAGAAGCCGGCGGCGCCTATCTCAACGCCGCGGCCGTCCTGTCCACATCGATGGAGCCCGGCCAGCTGCTGAAAACGACCAAGGGGGTCGAGATCGAATTGGGACGGCCCTCCGACCACGCCACCTGGGCCCCCCGCACCGTCGATCTCGACCTGGTCACCTGCGGCGACCGCGTGCTCACCGACGATCGTCTCCGGGTGCCCCACCCCGGCTGCTGGTACCGACGCTTTGTGCTGGACCCGGTCTGCCGCATCGCCGGCTCGACCCGTCACCCCGCCTGGCAACTCACGTTCGACCAGCTCCGAGAGCGATTGATGGTGCGGCCGCTGCCGGTCTGGCTCGACATCGCCGATCGCGGTGACCGGATTGCCGAGTTGAGCGGGCGGTTTCCCGAGATCGAGTGGGTGACGGATCCCGGAGCGGTCGAGACCTGTGGGCTCGCCCTGCCCGGCAACCCGGCCCCACCCGATTCGCTCGTCGATGTCCTCACCGCCGCCACCGGCGGTGTGGAACTGGCCGAGGAGATCCCCGGCTGGCCGGAGCGGATACCTGAAGCCGACACCACCTCGGGTGGGGGCTGACCCCCCGCCCACCGCTATTTTACCCGAACCTGGGTCGAGAAGCCGTACTGCAGATCGCCGACCCGGTAGATCAAGTGACCATAGAGCACCACGTGGCCGTCGGCTTCCAGTTGCACGTCTCCGTACAACCGCTCGCCGTCCCGTTGCAGATCGGTCGAGCTGAACTTCGACTTGCGGAAGTCGAGCGTCCGGCTGCGAGCCGACCAGAGTTTCCCGGCGACAGGCGCCGGGTCCGAAGTGACCTCCAGACGAAGCCCGCCCGGCTGGTCCTCGTGCTTCCAGACGATCCGCGGCATGCGTTGACCGGTGGCAATCGATCGGAAGAACAGTGCCAGGGTCGCCCGCAGCTGTCGTTCGCCTCCCTGGAGCCCGTGTCCGGCGTTGGGAATGTACAGGGCGTACTTGGGACCGACGAGGTCCTTCCAGTAGTTGTTCAGGGCGTCGACACACCAGTAGGGGTCGTTGGTGCCGTTGATGATCAGCTTCGGCTGGGTCAGCCGGTCACGGTAGGCGTAGGGGTCGACCGATTTCCACAGCGGTAGGTCGGGTTTCTTCTCGAGCAACTCGATCAGGCCCTTGCTGGTGTAATCCTCGATCTGGCGGCTGAACTTGCCCCACTGCCGCTTCTGGTGCTTCACCTGCACCGACATGTTCAGCATGTCGATCACCATCGGCGCCAGGCCCACCACACGCTTGTCGACGGCCGCCGTCAACCAGGTCGTCCAGCCACGCTTCGAGGCCCCCGTGACCACGAAGCTCTTGACCTGGGTCTTCCACTTCTGCCGAGCCACTTCCTGCACCGCATCCATCGCCCGCACGGCACTCTTGACCATCGGGAACAGCAACGGCCAAGTCGGGTCCTTGGTCTTCAGGTGCCTCAGGAAGGTCTCGCTGATCAGGTCGTCCTCGTACCGGTTGCCCAACAGAGGCTGGTTGGGGACCTGGTAAAGCACCGCGACCCGCGCGGCACAGTATCGGGCCAGTTCGCCGTATCGGGCCAGGTCGCCGGAAGACGGTTCGCGACCGGTTGATCCACCGGTGATGAACAGCAGCACCTGGTGCTTATGAGCGAGGCGGACCGGTTCGAGAACCAGCAACCGGTGCTGCCAGGTGATGCCCTGCCAGGTCTGAGAAACCAGCTTCAGGCGGTGCACACGACCCCGGTCGGTCAGATCGGTCGCCTCGAGCGTCCACTTGTAGGCGGACTCGGGTGCTCGCACGTACTTTTCGAGAGCACCAAGCTTCTCGGCGGCGGGTGCCCGGGCCGGGCCGGCGACCATCACCGCCGCGAAAACCAGTACGGCAGCGATCAGCGGACCGGACATTTCGGAGCGGACCGGAGTTCCACGGCGAGCCAACTCGTTTCTCGATGGTGTCACAACAACGTTCATCCCGAGGACTCCCCACCCGCCCCGACGGGGCGTTGTTTGCATTGCGGCAGAAGATATCTAAGATAATCGTTTCGTGAAGGAATTCGACAGCCCTGCGGTCGGTTCGGCCGGGGTTTTGCCTTCAGACAGCACGAGCTGCCAGCAGAGAACAAGACCCGTGAGTGATCTAACGACCCAGGTGGACGCGGCCCAACAGGCCCTGGACGCCCACACCGTCAAAATGGTGCAGTGGCACTTCAACCCCGAAACCGGATCACCCTTCTGGCTGGACCAGGCCGGGGACCTCGGATTCGATCCCCTCACCGACATCACCTGTTTCGATGACCTGAAGAAGTTTCCCCTGTTCGAGGACGACTCTCTGCGGGGTGGCCCGGTGCAGAGATGGATCCCCAAGGGCCTGGCCGACAAGCCGGCCTACGTCTTTGAGACCGGCGGCACCACCGGGATCCCCAAGTCACGCGTCGTGATGGACGACTTCCGGATCGACTACGAGCTGTTCAGCGAAACGCTTCCCGACGAGAAGTTCCCCCCCGGTTCGAACTGGCTGATGCTGGGCCCATCAGGTCCCCGTCGGCTGAGACTGGCCGTGGAGCACCTGGCCCAGCACCGTGGCGGGATCTGCTTCTGCGTCGACCTCGACCCCCGCTGGGTCGTCAAACTGCTCAAGAAGGGCAAGACGCAGGAGGCCAAGGATTACGCCGCGCACGTGATCGACCAGGCGATGACCGTGCTCGAGGCCGGCCATGACATCAAGTGCGCCTTCTCGACGCCGAAGCTGCTGGAGGCCCTGGCCCTGCGGTTGATCGACAACGGTTCGAGCATCGCGGAAGCCGGGATCACCGGGATCTTTTGCGGCGGCACCGAGTTCACTCCCCAGTGGTACCGCTTTGCCCGGGAGGAACTGCTGGGGCCGGATGTCTACATCACGCCGACCTACGGCAACACGCTGATGGGCCTGGCCTGCGGCAAGCCGTTTGACCCGGCCGACGACTACAAGATCACCTACTACGCTCCGCAACCGCGGGCGGTCGTCCAAGTGGTCGACTTCGACGACCACACGCAGCTGGTCGAACACGGTGGGACCGGGCGGGTGAAGCTCTACACGTTGACCGACGAGTTGTTCATCCCCGGATTCCTCGAACGGGACGAGGGCGAGCGTGAGGAACCGCACGAGAAGTACCCGTGGGACGGCGTCAGCAGCGTGAGACCCTTCCACGTCTTCGCCAAGACGACCACGGTCGGGGTGTACTAGGACCATCCAACCGCGTCCCCCACGTCAGACCCGTGCCGTGTTCGGCAGGAAGAGACCAAGGACAGGATCATGATCGAGATTCCGATCGTTCGCTGGGGCGAGCCGTACGAGAGCATGGAGAAGATGGACGTCGTCCACTTCGAGAGTGGGGAGACCCTGGCGCAGGTCCACGAGGCCAACGCCGGGCTGATCCGCATGGACATGCGGAAGGCCGGCCGGGCCCGCGAGATCCTGCGCAAGTTCACGATCGCGCAACTGGTCGACATGATGGCCGAGGCGGGCGATTACTACGTCAACGACACGCTGCCGCTGGGCAACGGCGACCAGTCCCCCGACGACTTCTGCAGGATGCAGTCGGCCACCACCGGCCTGCCCGAACACATGTGCCGCATGAACATGACGAAGAACGCCTTCGTGATGAAGAACATGCACCAGATTCTCGACGCGCTGACCCGCGGCCTGCCCTACGACATCCTCAGCAACGGCTTCGGCAAGGAAGAACGGGGCGTGATGGTCAGTTACCAGGCCAACTGCAACGCCGCCGGCTGGGTGCTGCCCTCCAACAGCCCCGGCGTCCACACGCTGTGGCTGCCGGTGCTCCCCCTCCAGATCGGCCTGGTGCTCAAGCCCGGACCCCAGGAACCCTGGACGCCGTTCCGGATGTACGAGGCCTTCGCCAAGGCGGGGATTCCCCGCGAGGCGATCTCGATCTACCCCGGCGGAACCGCCAAGGGTCCCGAACTGGGCAGCGCGGTGCTGGAAACCTGCGAGCGGAGCGTGATCTTCGGCGGGCTGGCCACCATCGAGCGCTACCTGGGCAACCCCAAGGTCAGCGCCCACGGTCCCGGGTTCTCGAAGATCTTCCTCGGCGACGACAAGGTCGACGAGTGGGAAAAATACATCGACCTGATGGCCGACAGCGTCTACATCAACAGCGGCCGCAGTTGCATCAGTTGCTCGGGCATCTGGGCCAGTCGTCACACCGCCGAGATTGCCGACGCGCTGGCCCAGCGACTGGGCCCCAAGGCTCCACTGCCGATGAACGATCCCGAGAGCGGGCTGGCAGCCTTCACGATCCCCGGGGCCGCCGAGGCGATGAACGGCCAGATCGACGACGGGTGCAAATCGGCCGCGGTGACCGAGGTGACGTCCGAATACCGCGGCGGCGATCGGCTGGTGCAGAACGAACGGTGCGACTTCCTGAGGCCCACCGTGCTCCACGTCAACGACCCCGACGACGAGATGGCCGACACCGAGTTCATGTTTCCCTTCTGCAGCGTGGTCGAGTGTCCCCAGGACCAGTTCCTGTCCAAGGCCGGTTACACGCTGGTCGGCTCGCTGCTCTCCGACGACGAGGCGTTGGGTCGGGCATTCCTCGATGCGACCAACATCGATCGGCTCAACATCGGCGAGGTCAAGACGATCCAGCTCAACTGGCTGCAGCCGCACGAAGGCAACATCATCGACTTCCTCTTCCGGGCCCGCGCCTTCCAGGACACCCCGCCGCCGGCGCATTGATCCTGGACGAGGCCGTCTTTCCGCATCAACGCTTCCCGGTTATGCTCACGGCATGATGCCGTCCAGCAGGTCGAATCGCGTGATGTCGCTGGTGCTGCTGATGCTGATCGGCTCGGTCGCCGAGTCGAAAGCTCAGCCGCGTCGCAAGGCCGCCTCGTCACGGCCGGAGATCCGGACCACCGTCCGGGTCGAATTGCTCACCGACCGCAAGGGGGCTCCGCTGGCAGCACAGCGTTGGGCGAAGTTGTTCGAACAGTTCAAGGTCTCGTTGAGAATCCGCAGGGGCATCGGTGGCGAACGGACGGCGGTCCGTGAAAAGATCAGCGGGCGGAACCGCCAGGTGACCGTCATCGGAAAACTCGATCGCTCGGGACGGATCCTCGTCCCCGGCAAGTCCTTTTCTCCGGGCAACCCGACGGCCCTGGGGGCGTGGTTGAAGGAACTGGGGACCTTCGGTGCCAAGGGCAACCCGAGCGGCCAACCGGCCTTCGGACTCAGCGAAGGACAGTTCAACTCGCTGTTCGAAAGCCTGTCACAACCGGTTCGCTCGGACCTCTCCGGCAAACCCCTCACCGAAGCCATCGCCGCGCTGGGCATCCCCGCCGCGTTGCGGCTCGACCTGTCGCGACTCGGCCCGGACACCATCGTCCCCCCACGGACCAACGGCACGGGCCTGTCCCGGGGATCCACACTCGCGGCCCTGCTGGCCATCCGCGGCCTCGCCTTCCGTCCTCGACGGACTCCCACCGGCCAGGTCGAACTGCAGATCGTCAAGCCGTCGATCGGGAAGTCAGCCGGAACGACCACCTGGCCGGTCGGCTGGCCCCCTCGACTCAGCCGACTCAAGACCGCCCGGCCGCTGTTCCAGATCGTGCCGGTCGAACTCGACGAGGCCGCCTTCCTGGACGTGATCGATGCGATCACCGAGAAGACCAAGATCCCGATGCTGATCGATCACCACGCCCTGGCCGATCGAAAGATCGACCCGGCCAAGCTGACCGTCACCGTCCCCGCCAAGAGAACCTCGTGGTTTCAGTTGCAGAAATCCGTCACCAATCCCCATCATCTGACCCGCGATCTGAGAATCGACGAGGCGGGCAAGCCGTTCGTGCTGGTCACACCGATCCAGGTCAAGCCGATCAACAAGAAGTGACCCCCGCGTCCCCAATCCTCGGCTCCCTCTGTCATGTTCACCGCCACCCAGGTCGTCGGCCTGTTGCAGGAACTCTCGTTCACCCACGTGGTGACGATCCCCGACAGCACACTCGGTCAGTGGGAAGATGACCTGAAGGCCTGTGATTCGATCGAATACGTCGGGGTGTGCCGAGAAGGAGAAGCGTGGGCGGTGGCGGCGGGACTGCACCTGGGTGGGGCGACTCCCCTGGTGATGATCCAGTGCACGGGGTTGTTCGAGTCGGGTGACTCGCTCCGCAACGCGCTGTTCGACTACCGGTTGCCGCTGTTCGCGGTGATCGGATACCGCAGCTTCCTGAACCAGTCGACCCTGCCGGGTGACACCTGCCTGAGCTTCACCGAGCCGATCCTCGAGGCCTGGGGCATGGACTGGGTCCTCTACGACCAGGCCGAGAACACCTCGGGACAGTTGGAAGCGATTGCCGCCCAGTGCCTGCGTTGCCGCGAAACGGGCGTGCCGGGCGTGGCGCTGGTGGCCGAGGGGAGGGCGTAGACGTGTCGCTGCCGCCGGATGGAATGCCGCTGGTCGAATCGCTGAACGTGCTGCGTGAGATCCGTGGCGACGACGAGGTGGTGTTGACGGTGATGGGAACCGCCCGCGAGTGGATGGCGCTGGGCGAACTGCATCCGCTGGACTGGATTTATGTCCCCTCGAGCATGGGACAGGCCCCGTCGCTGGGACTGGGCATGGCGCTGGCCCAGCCCGACAAGCAGGTCATCGTCTGCAACGGTGACGGATGCATGCTGATGAATCTCGGGTCGCTGGTCACCGTCACCAACCAGGCCGCCTCCAACTACACGCTGATCATCTTCGACAACGGTGTCTACGAGATCACCGGCGGCCAGCCGACCCCGGCAACCTCGGCAAACGCTCCATTGGTCGACTACCCGGCCCTGGCCCGAGCCGCCGGATTCCAACAGGTTTTCGTCTTCGACGAACTCGATGCGTGGCACGAATCGGCTCGAGATGTGATCGATGCCCCGGGGCCGACGTTCGTCCACCTGGCCATCGCGCCGGTTCCCGGAGCCGTCGGCCCCCGGTCGCCCGGCCCCGCTCCACCTCGGGCCCGGGATTTCGCCGTCGCGATGCAGAACTAGTCACCGGTCATCCCGATCCTGGGGTGACGTGACTAACCCCCAAAACCGGTGCAGCCTGAACAACCCGTCGAGGTGGTCAGGAAGATGGGCGGCGATCGCCGATGAAAAGAGGCAATGTCCGTCTCGCCCCACAGCCTGGTTCAGCCGGTCCCGCCACGGGTCGTGTCCACACCGTCGACGACGGGATGGGCCCTGCCGGTCCGCTGGAGAATCACCGACAACGCCCGATTGGCCCGCGAACTGGTCCGCCAGACCTGGCACATGCTGCCCGGCCTGATCCCGTTTCTCTTCTGGTTCCATCCTCACACCGACCCCCTCTCGGATGCCTTTCGGTGGATCTCGCTGGGCGTCGCCGTCACGGTGTCGCTGATCGTGTTCGTGCGGATCCAGGCGGTGCTCAGGCCGTCGGAGTACCGAGGCGGTGAAGCGGTGCTGGGGTACGCCCTCTGCGTGCTGGGAACGCTGTGGATGTTCCCCGAACACGGTGAACTGGGCATGACGGTGCTGGCCGTGCTCGCCTTCGGCGACGGCATGGCCACCATCGGCGGGACGGCCCTGGAGAGCGGCCGGCTGCCGTGGAACCGCCAGAAAAGCTGGGCGGGGACGGTGGCATTCGTGATCTTTGCCGCACCCCTGGCCACGCTGGTCTACTGGGGCGACGCCCGGCCGGCGGTGCCACTGGCCACCGCGGCCGCCTGCGGAATCGCCGCCAGCCTGGCCGGTGCTGTCGCTGAAAGCCTGCCGGGGCGACAACTCAATGACAACGTCCGGGTCGGACTCGCAGCCGCCGCCAGCGTCGCCGTCACCCACCACCTGCTGGTCGGGTAGAACGCCATCGAGTCGGTCTAGGGCTTCGCCGCGTCGTCACAGACGCAGACCATCTCGCCGCAGCCCGGGCAACCCGAGCCGTACTTCTCGACGACCGCACGTTCCAGGTCGATTCCGGCCACGTTGGCAATCGTCGCCAGCCACGCCAGCACGTCGGCGAACTCCGCCGCCGTGGCCGACCGGTCCCCCTCCCGCAACGCCGCAGCCAACTCGCCCACTTCCTCCATCAACCACATGAACGTGCCGTCCACGCCACGGGCCGTGTCCCTGGACGAATACATCGTCTCGATCAGCCGTTGAAGTTCGCCCAGGCTCAGTGGTGGTGCATTGTCATTGTCCATCGGCAACAGGAATACCACCCACCAACGGCCCGCAACAAGTCCCCGCCGACTGCCGGCACCAAAAAAAAACGCCGCGGTCCCGTGGCAAGCACGGGACCGCGGCTATCATGAACAAACCTCTCATCTGCTACGGCGGTTGCTGTGAGTGAAACCGGGCATTGCCGTGGACAAACCGGGGGGTCACCGGCCGGCGCACTTGCCCAACACTCTGTACAACGGCACCTCCGAGTAATCAGCCTTCCGAGAGGCCTGGTTAGTCATGCAGCGAATTAGATCGGCAGGATAGATTCGATAAGTTGGGCAAAACCAAGGAAACAGGTGGTTCAGGTTTCCTCTCTGGTTCGACCATCACCCTGAGTCGGGTTGTAACGGTCAGCCTGCGGTCAACCCGCGTCATCGGAACGGCACGAGCGGTCCCGAATCGGTACAATCGTCATCGGCCGGGTCACCCGGGCAATCCGGACAGACCGTTCGCCTCCCCGGAGGTCACGGTGTCAACAACCATGGAGCAGCCACCATGAGTCAGTCTTCCATCCAGCAGAAACTCGGCTCTCCGACGGATCTCTCCCGTCGATCCTTTCTCGCCGGAGGCCTCGCAGCGGGGGTGGCCATCGGGCACCAGGCTCTGACAGCCCCCGCCGTCGCCTGTTCCGCTGAAGAAAAGGACTCGCCATACGCCGAATTCAAGATGGGCATCCAGAGTTATTCTCTACGGGGGTTCGATACCCCGACAGCACTCAAGCACACCCGCCGGTTGGGCCTGAAGCTCTGGGAGGCCTACCCGCGACACGTGCCGCTGGGCACTTTGCCGGCCCACATCGCCAAGCAGAAAGCCATTCTCTCCAAGGCGGGAATCAAGCTGACGGCCTACGGCGTGCTGGGTTTCGATGCGAACGAAGCCAAGACCCGCCAGGCGTTCGATTTCGCGCGGAAGATGGGGATCGACTCGCTGAGTGCCAATCCGAAGAAGGACAAGGCGACCTTCGACCTCCTGGACCGGATGGTCGAGGAGTACAAGGTGGCGATCGCCATTCACAACCACGGCCCGCGAGCCCGTTACGACAAGATTTCGGACGTCGAGAAGATGGTCAAGGACCGTCACCCGTTGATCGGAGCCTGTGTCGACACCGGCCACTACCTGCGGAGCGACGAGGACCCGGTGGAGGCAATCCAGCGGCTGGGCAAGCGGGTCTTCGGAGTGCACCTCAAGGACGTCAAGACGGTCACCGTCGGCGGCAAGAAGCAGAAGCTGTTCAAGATCGTCGGCGAAGGCGATCTCGATGTCGCCGGCTGCCTCAAGGCACTCCGTAAACTCAAGTACAAGCGATGCGTGGCACTGGAGTACGAGGAGAACCCCAAGAACCCGCTTTCGGACCTGGCGATCTGCCTGAAGTCGGTTCGTGCCGCGGTGAAGTCCCTGGGCTGAGCGGTCGCCTCAGTCCCTCGACATCCCGTCGATGATCACCAGGTTGTCTCGGTGGACGACCTCGGCGTACCGCAGGCTGCCCAGCCGTAAGGGGATCTCGTCGCTTTGCCGTCCGGCGATCTCACGCGCGTCTCGCGCGTCGTAGTTGGCCAGCCCTCGGGCGAATTCCCGTCCCTGGGGATCGGCCAGCGAGACGACGTCCCCGTGCAGGAAGCCGCCTTCGACGGCGGTCACTCCGATCGGCAACAGCGACCCCCCGTTCTCCAGAAGCGCCGTGCAGGCCCCCGCATCCAGTGTCAGGCTGCCCTGGGGCTTGGCGGCATAACCGATCCATCGTTTCCAGGCGGGAATCGTCGCACCGTGTGCCAGGAACAGCGTCCCGACTTCGTGGCCGGCCAGCACATCGTCGAGCGTACCGGTCCGCGTGCCGTTGGCCACGATCACGCTCTCGCCCACCGCCGTCACGCTCTTGATCGCCTCCAGCTTCCCACGCATTCCACCCTGCCCGCCGTGGCTGCGATCGTCCTGGACCAGGTCGAACAACCCGTCGTCCCAGTTCTCGACCAACCGCACCGGTTCGTCGTCGGTGGGCGCGGAGAACAACCCGTCGACGACGGTCAACAGCACCAGCAGCGGAGCCGACAGCAGGTTGGTGACCAGGGCCGCCAGTTGGTCGTTGTCTCCGAACCCGATCTCGTCGACGCTGACCGTATCGTTCTCGTTGACGATCGGCACGGCGCCGTATTCGAAGAGCGTGTTGAGCGTGTTGCGGACGTTGAGGTACCGTCCCCGCTCGGTGAAGTCATCTGCGGTCAGCAACAACTGCGCCGCGTGCGAACCGTGTCGGCCGAGGCAATCGTCGTAGTGGTGAATCAGCCGAGCCTGTCCGGCAGCTGCGGCCGCCTGCAGGTGAGGCAGGTCGTCGGGCCGTGATCCCAGCTCGAGCAAATCGATGCCGGCTCCGACCGCTCCGCTGGAAACGATGACCACCTTCCGCCCGGTCTCGCGAATCCGCACCACGGCCTCGACCAGCGTGGCGATGCGGTCGACATCGAGCGTGGCGTCAGGACGCGAAATCACGTTCGTTCCGACCTTCACGACCAACGTCTCGGCCGTCTCGATCACTTCACGGCGGACAAGATTCACGGGAACGTTCATGGCGAAATGCGGTTGGAGAATCGGTCCACCTCTTCTAGTTCATCGCGCCGTCACCTGAAAGTGCGACCCCCCCCCGTTGGTCTCATCCCCCCGGCTCGTTATGATGAGCTCTGCCTCGTCTCCTTCCCAGGACGTGCACGGACGCCCGACGCCATGGCCGAGTTATTTCACGAGTGTGGTATTGCCGCGGTCTACCACCTGCGTAACCGCGAGACCAGTCGCCTGGCACCCTCGGAGGGGGCTGGTGAGACCTCCAGGCTGATGCCCCGGCTGCTGTTGGACATCCAGAACCGCGGCCAGTTGGCCGCGGGGATGACCGCCTTCTGCCCCGATCGCAAGCAGTTGATCGATACCCACCGGGACGTGGGCACCGTCACCGAGGTCTTCCATCTCAGCCACCCCAAACCGGCCGAGAAGCTGATGAAGAAGTACGCCGGACCGGCGGCGATCGGCCATGTTCGCTACGCCACCTGCGGCCAGGACGACCGCAGTTACGCCCAGCCCTTCGAGCGGCACCACATCCAGAAGTCGAAGTGGTTCAGCTTCGCCTTCAACGGCCAGTTGGCCAACTACCCCCAGTTGCGCAAGGAGATACTCTCACACACCGACTTCCACCTCGCCCGGGAAACCGACACCGAGATCCTGATGCACCTGCTCTGCCAGGAACTCTCCGGTGACCAGACCCCCGACCTGCTCGACGTGCTCAGCGGCGTCACCCCCTGGTTGGACGGTGCCTACAACATCGTGTTCCTCAATGCCCAGGGAGACATGTTCGTCGCCCGTGACCCGTTGGGCATCCGCCCGTTGTGCTTCGCCATCGACGGTCCGATGTTCGCGGCGGCGAGCGAAAGCGTGGCTCTCTCGCAGGTCGGCTTCCACGACAAGGACATCCACAGCTTGCCCCCCGGTGGAGCGGTGATCATCCAGAACGGGGAAATCGACGTCCGCCAGTTCGCCCCCTCGCCCAAGAGATCTCACTGCTTCTTCGAGTGGATCTACTTCGCCAACGTCGCCAGCACGCTCGATGACCGCAGCGTCTACATGACCCGCAAGGCGCTGGGCGAGGAGTTGGCACGTCTCGAAACGGTTCCCATCGACGACGACACGATCGTGGTCCCTGTCCCCGACACCGCCAAGGCCGCCGCCGCCTCGATGGCCTACGAACTGGGTGTCCCCTGCCTGGAAGGCCTGATACGGAACCGCTACGTGGGACGGACGTTCATCGAGGGCACCAACCGGGCCGACAAGGCACGACTGAAGTACACGCCGTTGCCCGAGGTGCTGCGAGGCAAACGGGTGCTTCTCGTCGAGGACACGATCGTCCGCTCGACCACGATGAGGGCCCTGGTTTCTCAGCTCCGAGAACGGGGGGGAGCCCGGGAAATTCACGTTCGGGTCGCCTGCCCGCCGATCATCGCCCCCTGCTTCTACGGCATCGACATGTCGACGATCGCGGAACTGTTCGCCCCGAAGTTCATGGACGGGAACGAACTGACTCCCAAAATCGAACAGCAGATGGCCAAGAGCATCGTCGCCGACAGCCTCCGTTACCTCCCCATCGACTCGATAGCCCGAGCGATCGATCTCCCCAGCGACCACCTCTGCCAAGCCTGCATCAACTCGAAGTACCCCACCACCGCCGGGTCCGAGCTTTACCAGATCGCCCTGGGCAACGATGGAGTCCCGGGCGCACGCACCTACGACACGCCAGAACCGGTCACCACCAGGACGTAGCTGAGTTCACCGGGATTCGAACCAGAAGACCACATCGGACCTGGACTCGCGGATTCCGACGACCCCGGCTCCGCCACCGCAAACCGTCGATCTCCAGCCCATGACGTGTCGTTGCGCCCCAGCACGTGTCGCGCAACTGCTGAGCGGACTCTCGATCGCGCTCGTCATCGTCGGCTGCAACCGGGACGCAGCCGAGTCGCCCTCGGCCGATGGCCAACCTGGCCTCGCCGTCCGAGAGGACCGGATCGACTCACCACGCCGTTTCTCCTCGGGCAGGCTCACCATCTGGTGGGATCGAGTGCCCGAGTCGGTCCGCAAGCAGGCCCCCGCCCCGTCGCTCGACAGCAACATCCGCCCCGCCGACTACATCGGCCCCGACGCGTGCCGCAGTTGTCACGCCGAACAACACAATCGCTGGTCACGTCACCCCCACCGATGGATGAACGCCCTGGCCAACACCCAGAGCGTCCGCGGGGATTTTTCCGGAGCCGCCACCCTGCTCTACCTCGGCGGCAAGGCCACCTTCTTCCAGGAGGGGGACGGATACCGGATGACACTCGTGCGGGGATCCACCAAACGGACCTACCGCGTGAACCAGACCATCGGCTCCCGCTTCTTCCAGTACTACGTCGGGCGGCAACTGGTCGGCCCCGAGACCGGCGGACACAAGTTCTACCGCAATGACCACGTCCTGCCGTTCGGTTACTGGATCGATGAAGCCAGTTGGGTTCCCGTCGTCCACATCGGCACCGAGTTCAGCGACGACAAGCGAACCGATCCGTTCGGACGCCCCGCCACAGAGCCACCTTTCTTTTCCCAGTACAACCTGGAGTGCAACTACTGCCACACCACGTTTCCGCTCGGAGACATGATGATCCGGCAGCCGTATCTGATCGGACAACACGCCCCGTTTTCGCTCAATCTCTGGACGCCCGACTACCTCAAGTCCTCTCACCTGGAACTCTGGAACGGCGAACGCGATCCGACCATGTTCCCCGACGACGAGTTGACCCTGGTGTCGACCCGCATGCAGGGATTCGCCGCCTCCGACCACGCCGTCTCGCTGGGAATCAGCTGCGAGGCGTGTCACCTGGGCAGCCGTCAGCACGCAAAGAATCCGAAGATCCTGCCCCGCTTCTTCCCCACCGCTCCCGAACTGTTCGTCAACGGCAGTTCGTCGGCGATCGACTACGGCAGGACTCACACCAACGTCAACTGGGCCTGCGGACGCTGCCACACCGGCGAGCGGCCTGCCTACGCCGGCGGACTCTCGACCTGGAACTCGATCGAATACACCGACGCCCGGCTCGGCGGCTGCTACAGCAAGCTGCGTTGCATCGACTGCCATGACCCGCACACCGCCACCGCACCCGGCGGGTGGACACGACCACCGGCCGAAACCGACCGGATCTGCCTGCAGTGTCACACAAAATTCGAGCCGCCCGAGTCCCGAACCGCGCACACGCACCACCCGATCGGCAGCTCCGGAAGTGGCTGCATGAGTTGCCACATGCCCCGGATCAACGAGGGACTGCAGGATGTCGTCCGCACGCACACCATCCATTCACCGACCGCCACCGAACCGATCGAAGCCAATCACCTCAACGCCTGCAACCTCTGTCACACCGACCGCCCGATCGCCTGGACACTCGAACACCTCGAGACGTGGTACGGTCAGGCCTATTCGTCGACCGAGGTCCGCCGGAACTACCCCGGTCGCGAACATCCGGTCGGCACCGGCTGGCTGCAAAGCGACCACGAATCGGTCCGCCTGGTGGGGCTGGATGCGCTGGCCCGAACACGATCCGGCTGGGCGCTGCCCAGGATGCTCGAGGCGCTCGACGACCCGTTTCTGATCAACCGCCAGTTCGCCGCCCGTTCGATCGAGGCCTGGCTGGGCCTGTCGCTGGCCGACGTCGGCTACCGGTTCTACATGTCCTCGGAGGAACGGCGGCCCGGGATCAGGCGACTCCGCCGGCTGCTGGTCCCCGAACCCTGAAACGTCCGGTCAGTCGACGTCGTAGTCCCGGGCCAGCCGGGTGAACTCCGTCAATGCCGTGTCGTCGACCCCGTCGGTCCAGTGGATCTCGACCGACGCCTCGGTGTCACCGACCAGTTCCCGGGCCGACACCTTGATGTGCCCGCTGCGGTCGTAGCCGTACTGCACTTCGATTGGCGACCCGGCGACCAGTCCCGACGGCAGATCGACGACACGGAAATCGCCGATCACCGTGCACGACTCGACATTGCTGACCTCTCCCTCGAGCAACCGAATGTGGATCGCCCGCGGATTGTCGGTATTGGTCACGAATCGCTGGGTGACCTGGCACGGCACCGGGGTGTTGCGGGGAATCATGATGTGGTTCCAGCGCTTTGCCGCATCGTGGCGGTCGGTCACCTCCACTCCCAGCGAGTGCGAGTTGACATTGGAGGTACTGATCGCCCGCAGCCTGCCGATCACCGCCTGCCCGGTCACTCCGTCGGCACCCTCCTGCCGCGCCTCGAGAATCGCCGCGTGGATGGCCGCCCCCTGGGCCACGGCCAACTGGGGATCGAGAATCGTGCTGGGGGGCTTGCCACCGAGTTCCTCGAGCATCGCGCGGACGCCGGGCATCGCCGTCGACCCACCGATCAGCACGATGTCGTCCAGGTCGGTGCCCGAGATGTCGGCCTGGACCAGCACCAGTTCGGTCGTGTCGCGTGTCCGCTGCAGCAGGTCGGCCGTCTCGCGTTCGAACCGGGACCGGGTCAGGTCGATCGAATACTCCTTGCCGTCGTGAGACAGTCGAACGGTGGTCACCATCCGCGTGCTCAGGTCGCGCTTGGCGTCCTCGCACAACTGCAGCAACCGGAAGCCGACGCCGGAGACCTCGCGGGGGTCGGTCCCCCCCTGTCCGATGATGTCCTCGGCCACCGCTTCGGCCAGCCGGTTGGTCCAATCAAGGCCCCCGAGCATCGTGTCACCGTCGGTGGCCCGCACCCGGAGATGCGCGGCGGTGATCTCGACCAACGTCACGTCGAAGGTGCCTCCCCCGAGGTCGTAGACTAGGATTCTCCGTGGTTCGCCCGGACCGCTCTTGCCCAGGGCTCCCCGGGTCCACGCGTACGTCAACGCCGCCGCGGTCGGCTCGTTGATGATGTCGACCACCTCGAGCCCGGCGATCCGGCCGGCGTTCCGCGTGGCCCGACGGTGGAGCTCGTTGAAGTAGTACGGCACGGTGATCACCGCCCGGCGGACCGGACCGATCCGGCTTGCGGCATCCTGCCGCAACCGCGTGAGAATCAACGCGCTCAGGATTTCGGGAGTCAACCGTCGATTGCCGTGCCGCAAAGCGAACCTCGGGTTGCCCATCTCCCGCTTGATGGCCACCACCCGCTGCTCGGGCTGACACTCGGCCAGGGCCGCCACACCAGGATCGACCTCCGCCCGGTCCTCCTTGCCCAGCAGCACCACCGAGGCGGTCAGCGGTGACTGGTTCGAGTTGTCGATCACCCGCGGCTGGCCGTCCTCGTCGAGCACCGCCAGGGCCGAATACGATGTGCCCAGGTCGATGCCGACGATGCGATCGCTCATTTCGCTGTCGGTGGCGGACCGTGTCGGAGAAACGTCGGCCATCAGCTTGGAACCATCAGGACGAAAAACGAGGCCGTGGCTGGGACCGCCCGGTCACCGGGTTGGGTGACACTACAACAGTTGCTTCATCTCGGTACCGCTGACATCGGTCAGCCGGAACTCGCGCCCCTGGTAGCGGAAGGTCAGTCGTTGATGATCCAGTCCCAGCAGGTGCAGGATCGTCGCGTGCAGGTCGTGAATTTCGATCGGGTCCTCGACCGGGTAATACCCCAGTTCATCGGTCTTCCCGACGACCCGGCCACCGCGAACGCCTCCACCGGCCAGCCAGTAGCTGAAGGCGTCCTTGTGATGGTCACGTCCGGGAGTGGCCCGGTCGCCCTGCAGCATCGGCGTGCGTCCGAACTCGGCGCCGAAGACCACCAGCGTTTCGTCCAGCAACCCCCGCTGACGCAGGTCGGTGATCAGCGCCGCGATCGGGCGATCAGTGGCCTTGGTCTTTCTCGGCAGGCTGGTGCTGATCCCGCCGTGGTGATCCCAACCCTGGTCGAACAACTGCACCACTCTCACCCCCCGCTCGATCAGGCGGCGGGCCAGCAGGCAGTTGTTGGCAAAGCTCGGCTTGTCGGGATCCGCACCGTAGCTCTCGAGCGTCCCGCGGGTCTCCTGCGAGAGATCCATCAGCCCGGGAACGGCCGTCTGCATCCGAAAGGCGAGCTCGTAGTTGGCGATCCGCGTGGCGATCTCCGGATCCCCCACCCGCGACAATCGCAGCCGGTTCAACCTCACCACGTCGTCGATAATCCGCCCCCGAGCCGGGCGGTCGACTCCCTTCGGGTTCGACGCGTACAGCACCGGGTCCCCCTTGGTCCGGAACCGCACTCCCTGGTGCACGCTCGGCAGAAAACCGTTTCCCCACAGCGAACTGCCTCCGCCGGGCGTCAGCCCGGTGACCAGCACCACGTAGGCGGGCAGATCGCGTGAAAGGCTGCCCAGGCCGTAGGAGAGCCAGCTGCCGAGGCTGGGGCGTCCCTGCTGGCCGAACCCGGTCTGGGCGAACACCTGCGCCGGCCCGTGGTTGAACTCGGACGTGTGGACCGTCTTGATCAACGCCACCTCGTCTGCGACCGACCCCAGCCCGGGAAGCAGCTCCGACAGTTCCAGTCCGCTTTCACCATGGCGTCGGAAAGCGAACGGCGACCCCATCAACTTGGGCCGGGACCCCAAAAACGCGAATCGTTGCCCCTCGAGCAATTCGGCCGGGCACTCCCGACCGTGATGCTCTCTCAACACCGGCTTGTTGTCGAAGAGGTCCAGCTGCGAGGGGGCTCCGACCATGTGCAGAAAGATCATCTGCCTGGCGCGGGGGGGCGAGTGGCCGGTGCGAGCGTCCTGGGGAGCGGCGAGAAGACCGTCGTCGACCAGCGCGCTGGCCAGGCCCGCCAGCCCCAGGCCCTGGCCCAGGAAGGCACGACGTTGCTCGAGCAGGTCGATCCGGGAGTCGGTCATTCTCGAGTGATCACTTCGTCAAGGTTCAACACGACGTTGGCCACATGCATCCATGCCACCAGCGCCACCGCCTGGTCGCTCGGCACGCCGCCGACCACCGCCGACTCGGCGAGCCAGGTCTTGAGCATCAGTCGAGTGGTCACCGGATCTCCCGAAAGCCTCTTTCGTTCGCTTTCGAATCTCCCGACCAGGATCCGGCTCTCGGCTTTCGTCGGGCGACGCCCGGTCGCCAACCGGAACATTGTCTCGACCCGTCCGGCCGGTGACCCGGCCGGACCACCGCCGGCATGCACCCGTCGAGCCAGCCCTGCGGCCGCCTCGACGTAGACCGGATCGTTGAGCAGAGTCAGCGCCTGCAACGGGGTGTTCGACTGCGACCGAGCCACCGTGCAGACCTCTCGGCTGGGCGCATCGAAACTGACGAAACTCGGATACGGCACCGTCCGCCGCCAGTAGACGTACACGCCACGGCGGTACAGGTCCTCGCCGCGGCTGGTCTTCCAGAGGTTGCTGGCCACGCCGATGTGGTTCCAGACACCCGACGGCTGGACGGGAAACACGGGTGGACCGTGCATCTTGTCACTGAGCAGCCCGGCGATGGCCAACGCGTTGTCACGAATCAGTTCGGCCGGCAACCGCCGTCTCGCCGCCCGGGCGTACCACCGGTTCTCGGGATCAGCAGCCCTCAACTCGCCGTCCGCATCCGATCGACGACGGTAGGTGGTCGATGTCACAAGCAGGCGGTGCAACGACTTCAGGCTCCACTGCCGACGGACCCACTCGGTGGCCAGCCAGTCGAGCAACTCGGGGTGAGTCGGCCGGGCCCCGCGGGTGCCGAAGTCCTCGATCGTCTCGACCAACCCTCGTCCAAACAGCTCCGCCCAGTGACGGTTGACCACCACCCGGGCCGTCAGAGGATTGCGACCGTCGACCAGCCAGCGGGCCAGGTCAAGCCGGTTGAGCGGTCGATCGGTGGAGACCGGGAGTGGTGGCCAGGCGGCCGGCGTCCCTGGATCGACCGTTTCACCCGGAGCCAGGAAGTCGCCTCGTTCGAAGATCCGCGTCTGACGCCCCTTGGGCATCTCCAGCATCACCAGCGTTGTCACCGGTTTCAGAAGATCGTGGACGGCCCGGGCCCGCTTCAGCAGGCCGGTCAGCCGCTTCCAGTCGCGGGACAGGTCGCGGTAGTGGTCGCGGATCCTCTTGGCCTGCTGCGGCTTCCGTTTCTTGTGAGACACCCGCAGGGCCCGTTTCAACCAGGGGGGGATCTCGGTCCGTCCCCGCACCAATCGCTCCCACTCGAGTTGTTCCCCATCGAGCAGGGCAGCCAGGTCACGCCGCTCTGCCTGCAACCGCCGGACTCTCCGCGAAGCCGCCTCGGCCCGGGTCACGTCGTCACCGGCCCGGGGCAATTCGACCATCGCCCCGGCGAATTCCCGCTTCGAACCCTTCGCCTGGATCTCGACACGCGTGTTGTTGAACAAGGCGAACAACCCGTAGTACTCCCGCTGTGAGAACGGGTCGTACTTGTGGTCGTGGCACTGGGCACATTCGATCGTGGTTCCCAACCAGACCGTGCCGGTGGTATTGACGCGATCGACGACGGCCAACACCCGCTCCTCCTCGGGATCCACTCCCGCCTCGACGTTGGCCATCGTGTTGCGATGGAAGCCGGTGGCAATCCGCTGGTCAGTCGCCGCGTCCGGCAGCAGGTCGCCGGCAAGTTGTTCGATCGTGAAGCGATCGAAGGGCAGATCGTCGTTCAAGGCACCGATCACCCAGTCGCGCCAGCCCCACGCCTCGCGACGACCATCCCGCTGGTAGCCGTTGCTGTCGGCGAACCGGGCCGCATCCAGCCACGGCACCGCCCACCGCTCACCGTAGCGGGGCGACGCCAACAGGCGGTCGACCAGCCGTTCCCACGCACCCGGCCGACGATCGGCCAGGAACGCGTCGGTCTCACCGGGTGTCGGCGGCACACCCAGGAGGTCCAGGGTCACGCGACGGATCAGTGTCTGGCGATCGGCCGACCCCAGTGGATCGAGTCCTTGCCTGTGCAGGCGGCGTGCCACAAACGCGTCGATCGGGTTCCGGATTCCGTCTTCGGAGGCCGGCACCATCACCGGCCCGGGTGAACGGTATGCCCAGTGCGGCGTCTTCTCGTCCGCCGACAGACCGACCGACCCGGCCAGCAATCCCGCGCACGCGGCCAGCCGAACCGCTCCCCCGACCTTGGCCGCCCACCTCTCAGACATGCACCGTGCCCCGCCAGGTTGATCGACTTCAAGCCGGTTCACTCGTTTCATTCCACCACAAGATCCGACGATGGTCCATCTTCAGTCTCGGCAGCCGAGTCACCCGATTCTCGCTCGGCCTCCCCGGCATCGTTGGATTCAACCACCGCCGCCTTGACGCGGGGCTCGTCGCCGGGCCTCTGGATCAACGACGTCAACCGCTCGATCCGCCCGTCGGCCAGCCGGAAGAAACGGTCACCGAGTTGTTCGGCCTCGGACCGGCTGTGGGTAATGTGAACGGTGGTGACGCCGGCCTCGCGAGTGACAGTCCGGACAAGTTGGTACATTTCGCCGCGGGTCTCGTCGTCGAGTGCGCTGAAGGGCTCGTCGAGGCAGAGGACCGTGGGCTGGGCCGCCAGGGCCCGCCCCAGAGCCACCCGCTGGCGCTCCCCGCCGCTCAATCCGGCCAGGCCGCGATCCAGCAGCCCGGTGATCCCCAACCTCTTGGCCAGGTCGTCGACCCGGGCGGCCACCTCGCCCTTGGATCGATGCCGGATCTGCAGGGCGAAGCCGATCTGGTCGCGGACCACCATGGACTGGAACAGGGCTCCCTCCTGGGGCACAAACCCGATCCCGCGAGCCCCGGGTTTCAGACGCGTGACATCCCGTCCATCGATGATGATCCGTCCCGAGACGACCGGTTTCAGACCACACAGAGATTCGAGCAGGGTCGTCTTGCCGCTGCCGGTTCGCCCCATCAGGATCCCGTACTCACCGACCTCGAGTGAGAACGACACGTCCTTTAGCGAGAAGTCGCCGACCGTCACGTTGAGCTGCTCGACGGCAATCACCGATCACACCCTCCTGTAAGGACCGTCCGCCCGGGACACCGCCCACGCAACGGAAAATCTCCCTGCCTCCCGGCCAGTTTAGCCCATCGCCGGTCCCCGCGGCAGGACACCGCAACCGTTTCGACGGGCTTACCCAGACTGCCCGACGGGTACAGTTCGCGTCGCCACTACAGCACGATCGGAGGTTGTTGTGGATGGAGTCGTTCGGGGATGGAGGCCGATACGGGAAAGGTGTGGCCGCGCTGCTGCCACCCACCCGTCCCGCTCTCCCGCAAGGACATCTCGCGATGACCTCGGACAACTCACCCGCGGCCCTCCAGCAACGCCTGGAAAGCCTCGAGGAACAACTCCGGCAGGCGCAGAAGATGAGCACCATCGGCGCAATCGCCTCGTCGACGACACACGAATTCAACAACATCCTCACCACGGTGATCAACTACGCGAAGATGGGGCTGAGGAACACCGACGAGGAGACCCGGGAGAAGGCCTTCACCAAGATCCTGGCGGCCGGACAACGCGCCGCGAAGATCACCACCGGCATGCTCTCCTACGCCCGCAACAGCGGCGACCACCAGGAACCGATCGACCTGAGCGAACTGGTGACCGACCTGCTGGTGCTCGTCGAGAAGGACCTCCAGAAACACCGCGTGGGTCTCGAGACCCGGCTCGAGGAGGGTGTCTTCGCGGCGATCAACACCAGCCAGGTGCAGCAGGTGCTGTTGAACCTGGTCATCAACGCCCGGCAGGCGATGGACGAGGGTGGCCAGTTGACGATCACCGTGGGCCAACACGCCAATGAACAGATGGCCGAGATCATGGTGGCCGACACCGGCAGCGGGATGCCGCCCGAAACGCTCGGTCGTATCTTCGACCCGTTCTTCTCGACCAAGACCGCCGACAGCCAGGGCCAGGGCGGCACCGGCCTGGGCCTGTCGCTGTGCCGCGAGATCATCGAGGCGCACCAGGGACGGATCCGGGTCGAGAGCGCCGTCGACCGTGGCACCCGCTTCACTCTTCGGTTCCCGTTGGCCAACTCGCCGTCCTCGGCGGCCGCCTAGACCGCCGATCTCAGACCAGGCCCGCCAACGCCAGGATCGTCGCGGCGACTCCCAGAACGCCGAGGACGATCCACCACGTCGATCGCCCCTGCCAGGGGGAACGAAACGACGTGATCCACTCTCCACAGGACGGACACTGTTCGGCGTCCTCGTAGACGTCGGCACCGCACGAGGGACACGTGACGGTCTCGGACCGGCCGAGGTCGTCTTCATCCCCCTCGTCCCATTCGGATCCGTCATCCCAATCATCGGTCATCGGCAGCGGTCTCGAGACGCAAACACGTCGATCCGGGACACTAGGCCCCCAGCAGGCTGTCCAGCCGCCTGCGATGATACGCCAACCGCTCGTCGGCTGTCATTGCCGCGAAATCCGGCGGAGCCTCCGTCGACGGCGTTTCGTCAGCCGGATCCGCCGCGGCCACCTCGACCGCCGGCGGCGGCAGGCTGATCGTCGTCTCGCTGCCCCCGTAACTCATCACCCCGGTCTCGAGCACCAGGTCGTCCTCGAGCGAACGTCGAGGGGCAATCCCCAGCTTTTCGAGCACGGCGTGATAAGCCCGCACCGCCTCGACCGGGTCCAGTTCCCCGTCGACGATCAGCCTCAGGAACCGCACGAACGCCAGCTGGTTTTCGGCGTTGTTGATCTTGCGGCCGAACAACGCCACCCGGGCCCCGTACTTCTGTGCCTCGTGAATCAGCTGGAAGGCATCTCGCGTGGTGCCGGCCGAGCCGCCGAGGATGCCGATCACCAGGCTCGGGTCGTAGTTGACCAGTTCCTCGGTCGCCTGCGGGCCGTGGTAGACCATCTTCAGGAACAACGGGCGGGCGGAACTGGTGACGCCGGCCAGCGTGCGGACGATCAGGTCGTTGATGAACCCCGGCAACAGATCCGACGCCACGCAGTCGGCCAGGTTGGGATCGAAGACTTCCAGGAAATGCCGGAACCCCTTCCGCTCGGCCTCGTCCCGAAAAGACCGGTAGGCCTCGATCGTCTCCAGGTCGTCGTCGCGGTTGTTGGCGAAGGTGACCGAGTAGAGTCCGAGGTCGGCGCCGGCGGTGCGTTCTTCGATCTGGCAGTCGAGATGGCCACACTGGATATGGTCGATCGAAGCCGAGCGAAACGGCTTCGAAGCGGTCTCGTGAATCCGGCCTCCACGAACGACGTGGATGTCGGTGGTGTCGTTGGCCCGTACCGCCGGGGTCACCTCCGAATCGTCGAACAGCCGACGACGAATCGTCAACTCCTCGTTGGTCGAAGCCGACATCAGCATGATGTCGACCAGCCCCGCCTCGACGATCTGCTGCATCTGGTCGCGGTAGTCGACCAGCGACCGGAACCCCAGTTCGCTGTCGTGGCGTTCCGGCGATTTTCCCGGTGCACCGACGCCGAAGGCCATGTCGGCATCCTTGGCATCGGCCAGGATGAACTCGCGGCTGCCCGACGGGTCGGCCTGGATCGCGGCCAGCTTGCGGTCAAGTGATTTGGAGCGGGGGGTGGTCATCTCGAATTGATCTCCGAGCTCGTCTTCGAATGGGACCGGGGGCGTCGAGGATTACTGCGACAGGGCCGCCATCACCTGGTCGGTGATGGCAGAGACGAGTTCATCAGCCGGCTCCTGGGCTTCTCCACCCGTCCCGGCCGCCTCGGCGGTCGCCGGAGCCTGCAGGTAACCGGGGAACGTCGGAGCCGGTGAGAAGGCCTGCTGGGCCAGAGGCTCCCCACCGTAACCGTCGATGAAGGCGGTGTTGCCGCACAGGTCGCAGTCGTCGTTGTGGAATCGTGGATCGTCGAAGCCGAGTCGCTGCTTCAGGTCGAGCAATTCCCGGGTCTGACGCTCGTCGAAGTAGTTCACGTTGCCCAGTTGCTTGGCCAACAGCAGGATCCGGCAGTACGCGTCCAGGATCTCGGTCTTCCAGTAAGCGTCGACCAGGTCCTTGCCGAAGCTGACCGTCCCGTGGCTGGCCAGAATGATCGTGTTGGACCCCTTCAGGAACGGAATCACCGTATCGGCGAAGTCCTGACCACCGGGTGTCTCGTAAGGAGCCAGCGGCACCTCGCCCATGAACACCTCCACCTCGGGCAACACGCACTGGGGAATCGGCTCGCCGGCGACGGCGAATGCGGTGGCATGAGGTGGATGGCAGTGCACGACGGCCGTCACGTCGGGACGATGCTTCATGATCGTCAGGTGCAAAAGCACCTCGCTGGTCCGCTTGCGGCGTCCGGCGATCTGGTTGCCCTCCATGTCAACCGCACAGATGTCCTCGGGTTCCATGAACCCCTTGCAGATCATCGTCGGCGAGCAAAGCACCTCGTTCTCGCCGACGCGGATCGAGATGTTTCCGTCATTGGCCGCGGCGAAGCCCTTGTCGTAGACCCGCCGCCCGATCTCACAGATCTCCTCTTTCAAGGATCGATCGTGTATCCCTCGGCTCCATTGTGTGTCGCTCATCGATTTTCGTGTCCTTCCATAGGTTGCTTGTTCTTCGGTCGGTCGTATCTGTGTTGCTGATGCCTATCCGATTTCAACGCTGTCCAGGATGGCGGCGTTGTAGGCATCGATCGGTTTGAGTTCGGGCCGGAACGGATTCGACGCCTCCGGCCCCTCCGAGACGGCAATCCTGGCTCCGTGACCGGCTCCCTGCTCGTCCAGCAGCACCAGCGGTTCGCCACGACCACTTCGTTTGCCGGTGAGACCGGACGCGGAAAGCGGCACGGCGACCAGCCAGGTGGCTCCCACCAGGCTCGAATGACACGTCGACAAAGTCACGTTGCCTATCACCTCGGCGACCCTCATCAGTCGGTACTCCGGTTGAAACGTTCGGTGAAGGTCATGGGATTCCCGTTCACGATGTCCCCGTCGGCCAGTCGGCCGGCGGCACCGGCGGAGCCGCAGCCAGGCAGGTCTCCACGATCTGCCGCGACTGCCAGGATCCGGCGGCCAGCGGACAGGCGACCACCAGGTTGGCTCCCAGTCGACCCAGCACCCGTGATGTCTCCTCGACGTCACCCACGACCGCCGCCCGCACCTCCGGGCGACGGTTGGCCAGGCAGGCCAGGCGATGGGGGTCGGTCGAGAGCACCACGACACCGGTCGAAGTGTCGCCCGACAACCACTCGCCCGAACGCGAGACGGCCTCATCGGTTCCCCCGGACCGCTCGGACACGTACCCGGTCAGTTCCCGCACGTCCGGATCGGCCAGCAGCAATCTCCAACCCGCCGGGGCCTGCGGCAAATCCCCCGGAGCTGGCGAGGTGGCGTCGACCGTGACGGTCAACTCGTGACGTGCGACGACCTCACGGGCCGTGGGAGTCAGAATCGAACCGACGGCGATCCGGAGTTGACGGACATCGCACGTGATCTGTTCGGTGAGCAGTTCCCCGGTGACAATCGACTCGTGGCAGACGATCTCGTTCTCGTCCGCGACCAGCGGACCTGCTGACTCCGGAGCTTCGGTCTGCAACCGACGCTCGACGGCAGCGACGATCTGTTCAACGAGATTCGGGTCGGGAGTCATTCGCCGGGGATTCCATGAAACAGCGGGACGAGAATTTCTGAAAACGTGTCAGTCGTTGATGATTCCGATGATGGCCCAGCGGGCCGGTGCCGTGTCGTCTTCGAGCAATTGCCGGACCGAGCGGCCGTCGCTGGTCATCAGCACCCGGTCTCCCTGTCGGCTGCCCACCGCGTCGATGACCACCATCGGGTCCCCGTCTGAGGCAGACCGGGCATCGAGCGGCTGCACGAGAATCAGGCGTTGAGCCTCGAGAGACGCGTGCTTGACGGTGGCCGTGGTCCGACCGATGACCTTGCCCCAACGCATCAGATGATCCTCAGGTCGTCGACCATCGCGCACCGACGTTGACGCGTGAAAGTCAGGGGATTGGTCACACCTTCGCCGGTCGGAGTGGCGATGCTGTAGGAAAGATAGCCTTCACCGCCGAGTCCCAACCCGGCCATGGAGGGGCCGTTCTTGACAAACAGCGTCGTGTTCATCGCCCGGGCCATCTCGGTCATCGTGCGAATGTCCCGCGAGTGAATCAGGCTGGTGTGTCCAAACCCGTGCTCGGCTTCCAGGGACAACTCGATCCCCTCGGCTGCGTCCCGGCAGCGGACAAACGGAACGCAGGGCATCATCTGCTCCTCGGGAACAAACGGGCTGTCCGTGCCGGTCTCCCCGTAGAGGATCTGCGTGCCGACGGGAACCTTGACCCCGATCTTCTCGGCCAGCACCTCGGCGTCGACGCCGACCAGGTCGCGGTTCAGCACATGGTGGCCGCCGGCTTCGGCCGGCGGCGAGAAGGCCAGCTGGGCCAGTTGGTCCATCTGATCGGTCGAAAGGCGGAAGCCACCGTTGCTCGAAACGGCCTCCATCAGCGGATCGAAGATCGACTCGACCGCGAAGACCTCCTTCTCGCCGATACACAACAGGTTGTTGTCGTAGGCAGCTCCCTTGACGATCGAGGCGGCGGCATTGTCCAGGTCGGCGGTCTGGTCGACGACGACCGGGGGATTCCCCGGACCGGCCACGATGGCCCGCTTGCGGCTGGCCAACGCCGCCCGCGCGACCCCCGGACCGCCGGTGACCACCAGCAGACGCACGCCGCGGTGTTCGAAGATCGCGTTGGCCGTCTCGAGCGTCGGTTCACTGACGATCGTCACCAGGTTCTCGATCCCGATCGCGTCCTTGATCGCCCGGTTGAACCGCCGCACGCCCTCGCAGGCAATCCTCGCGCCCGACGGGTGGGGATTGACGACCAGCGTGTTGCCCGAGGCAACCATGCTGATCACGTTGCCGGCCAAGGTCGGCAGCGAATGGGTGACCGGAGTGATGACGCCGATCACGCCGAACGGAGCGTACTCGGTCACGGTCAGGCCGCGGTCGCCCGAGACCGCGTCGCAGCGGAGGAACTCCGTGCCGGGAACCAGCTTGATGATCTGCAGCTTCTCGATCTTGTGATCGAGCCGCCCGATACGGGTCTCGTCAAGTTCGGCACGGCCCAACTCGTCACACTGCGTGGTACAGATCTGCACCACGCAGGCGATCGCCCTCGCCCGGTCCTCGACTTGCTTCTGCTGGAGTTGCTGGAACGCCCTCGAGGCGGCGTCGACGGCGTCATCCACCTTCGAGAACACGCCCCAGTCTCCGTCGGCCGACGATGCAACTTCGGTCGTGGCCGATCCTCGACTCCCCAGTTGGGACAGGACCTCTTCCACCACCGTACGAACAACCTGTTGATTAGCTTGGATCATCAAGAGACCTCTTCTGTTTCTCTACAGTTAGCTGACTATTTAAAATCTGGTTATCAAATCTCGGTTTCGCGGTCCGCGGCTCAACTGGGCAGCCGCACGCGGTGATCTCCAACTTGGACCTGGTCAACGATGCCGACGATCGCGGCGTCAATCGGGAGCTTCTCGGTCTGTTCCGTGAACCGGGCACTGGATCCCTGGACGCACAACACAACTTCGCCCTCGCCGGCTCCGACCGTGTCGACGACGATGAAGGTGCGACCGGTGGAACTGAGTTTCGCTCGAGTCTTCTCGTCGACCCGCAACGGCTCGACGATCAGCAACTTCTGTCCGACCATCGACTCGACCTTTTGGCTCGAGACGATACTGCCGGTGATTCGTGCCATGAACATCGCCGTCGGTCTCCTCTCCATTTCCCGGTTTCAGGCTCCGCCACTCACCAACTCGGCCGCCTGCCGAGCCACGATCAGTTCCTCGTTGGTCGGCACCACCCAGGTCGCCGTATGACTCGCTGCACCGGTGATCTCCGCCTCGCCCACGGCCCCCGCATTGGCTTCCTCGTCGATCACCAACCCGCACCAGTCCATGCCGCGACAGACCTCCGCGCGGATGCGGACGCTGTTTTCTCCGATCCCACCTGTGAACACGACCGCGTCGGCTCCGCCCAGCACCGCCATCTGCGACGCCAGGTAACCCCGGATCGCCAGGACGAAATGCTCCAGCGCCAGAGCGGCTCCGGCGTGGCCATCGTTGGCGGCCTGCTCGAGATCCCGGAGATCGCCGCTGAGACCGCTGAGGCCCAGGAGTCCGCTGCGGGATGCCAGGTCGTCGAGGAGTTCCTCGAGCCCCTTGCCGGTGGCCCGCATCAGGACCGGCAACGCGAACGGATCGAAGTCGCCGACCCGGTTGTTGTGGGGCAATCCGCTCTGCGGACTCATTCCCATACTCGCCGCCCGTGAAACGCCTCCGTCGATCGCCGCCAGAGAACTACTGCCGCCGAGGTGACACGAGACGACCTTCAGGTCGTCTCGACCGGTCAATTCGGCCATCCGGGTGGCGATGTAGCGGTGGCTGGCCCCATGGTACCCCCACCTCCTGACCCCCAGTTCCTGCCACTCGGCCGGGACAGCGTAGGCCCGCTGTGCGTCCGAGATGGTCTCGTGAAATCCCGTCTCCAGAGCCGCAACCAGTGGGATTCCCGGAAAGGCGGTCGTCAGTTGACGCATCGCCTCGACGTAGGGCGGGTTGTGTGCCGGCGCCACGTCGGCCAGGGATTCCATCCGCTCCAGCAGGACCTCGTCGACGAACCGCACTCCGGAGAGTTCGGCGGCGAAGACCGCCTTGAACCCGATGGCGGCCACCTCCTCGACACTGCCCAGGCATCCCGTGTCGGGGTGCGTCAGCGCGTCCAGGCAAATGCTCACCGCGACGGCGTGATCGGGAATCGACGCCGTCGACTCGACCACCTGCTCCCCGATCTCGATCGACACGACACTGCCGTCCCCGCCGATGCGATCAATCGCACCGCGGGCGAGCTGGTGTTCACCGTCGAGGTCGTACAGCCGGAACTTGAAGCTGGTCGACCCGAGGTTGGCGACAAGTACTTTCATGGTTCGATCCTTCGAACCTCCCGTCTCGAGACACGGTTCAGGAAACAAAAAACTCGACGAGCCCGTCGGTGGGCCGCGAGATCACGTGGGCGGAGACGAGTTCACCGACGGCCGAGGCCGCCTGCGATCCTGCATCCACTGCCGCACGCACGCTGCCGGTGTCACCGGTGACAATCGAGGTGACCCAACCGCCACCGAGCGTAACGCAGGCGGCCACCGTGACGTTGGCCGCCTTGACCATCGCATCGGTGGCTTCTATGTGAGCCACCACGCCGCGAGTCTCTACCATTCCAATCGATTCAGTACTCATGAGAGCATCTCTCCGAAAGGCCCCTCGGGGGGGCACTTGTGGGCTTCCCGGCGATGTCCGGATTCGTCCCGTTGACCGTCACGGCCGGTTGCCGTCGACCATCGGGTTGCCCGAACCACCGATTCGGGAACTATTCGCCGGAGGGCAGTATCGAGTTGAGTTCCTCGTGCGGGCGGGGAATCACCTGCACGCTGACCACCTCACCGACCTTGCTCGCGGCGCTGGCACCGGCATCAACGGCCGCCTTGACCGCCGCCACGTCGCCGACGACGAAACCGGTCACCAGGCCACCACCGACCTGCCGCCAGCCGCTCATCTCGACGTTGGCCGCCTTGAGCATCGCGTCGCACGCTTCGATCAGGCCCACCAGTCCCCTGGTTTCGATCATTCCCAACGCTTCCATTTTCTTGGCCATCGCTCAACTCTCCTACTTCTCTTCTCAGGATGTGGACCGAACGGCGACACCGCCGCCCGTCTCTTCGGATGTCTGTCTCGCCTGCCGGCTCGGATCGCGTCTCACCTGTGGCAGGCACACGAATTGGATTTCTGCAGCTCCACCTTCCCGGCCATCGCCAGGTTCACCGCGTTTCCCTCGTCGGTGTCGATGTGGACTTCCAACCGGATGTCATCACCGACCCGCACCACCATGTCTTCCAGCACCGTCGTGCAGCCGGCCGACTCGATCCGCAACTGCATCGACTCGCCGGCCTCGACGTCGTAGTGAGCCAGATCGGCAGGCCCCATGTGCACATGCCGCATCGCCCGGATCAGTCCCGACTCCAGTTCGACCACGCCGGCCGGTCCGACCAGCAGGCAGCCCGGCGTGTCGTGATGGTCGCCACTGATCCGCACCGGAAGGTCCAGGCCCAGGAAGATCCCGTCGGTAAACGAGAGTTCCACTTGGGTGGCTCCTCGGCAGGGGCCCAGCACCCGGACACTGGGAAGCATCCGCCGACGGGGACCGACCACCGACACCGTCTGGCGGGCGGCGAAGTACCCCCCCTGGTACAACTCGCGGTCGACCTCCAGCTCGGAACCGGGTCCGAAAAGTACCTCGAGGTGTTCCTGCGAGAGATGCACGTGGCGGGCCGAGACGTTGACGATCAGTGGATTGGGGGCCCCGTCGGCGGAGGCCGCCGGCGTGCGAGCTGCTGCCGGACCGCCCTGCCGGTGCAGCACCTCCCGCACCAACTGCTCGATCTCGATACGTCCCAGTTCGGTTGGAATCTGTGTCATGGTCTTCATCCGGTCTGTTCCGCCACTTCCGGTACGGCGTCCTCGTCCTCGTCCTCGTCCTCGTCCGGCTCAACAACTGTCAGCGCCACGCCGACCGACTCGATCTTGTCTCGCCACTCGTGAGTGATCCCCCCGTCGACGACCAGGTGGTCGACCTCTTCGAGCGGACATAGCCGGGCCAGGGCCGCGTGTCCGAGCTTTCCACTGTCGGTGACCACGATCACCTCCTCGGCCGAGGCCATCATCGCCCGCTCGGTCTCGACCAGCAGTGCATTGCTGTTGAACAAACCCCGCTCGGTGATTCCCCCCACGCTCATGATCAGTCTCCGAGCATGAACCCGCCCAATCGCCTCGACGGCCAGCGTCCCCAGTGCGACTCCCGTCTTGGGATAGACGAATCCGCCGATCTGGATCAGCTCGATCTTGGGCTGGTTGAGCAGCACGTTGACGATCGGCAACGAGTTGGTGACCACCTGCAGCGACTTGCCCTGCAATTGCTTGGCCACCTCCAACGTCGTTGTCCCCCCGTCCAGCAGCACCGTCTCACCCGGACCGATCAACTCGGCCACGGCCCGAGCCACGAGCTGCTTTTGGGGTCGTGCCTTGTGACGACGGTCGTCGAAATCCGTCAACGATTCGCCAACGTAGGCGGCTCCCCCTCGTGTCCTCCTAATCTGGCCATTTCTATCAAGACTATCCAAGTCACGTCGTATCGTGGATTCGCTGACACCCACCTCGGCCACCAAGTCCTGTAGCGCAGAAAACCCTTTCATTTCAATGATTTCAAGGATCTGACTGCGCCGTTGATCAACCAGCATTTCTCGCCCTCAATTCGCGAGCGTGACTCCTTTTTATCCATATTGACACTATGGGCCATCATTTTCAATCATTTTCTGTCACTTTACGTCATTTCCAACCGCGCACACAGGCTGCTCTGGAGCTCGGATTGTCTGCCATGACATCGGGGGGATCAGTCGACCTGCAGTCGACCGTCGGCGATTCGCAACCTGCCGGCGGCGAACAAGCGGATCGCCTCGGGGTACGCCTCGCATTCGGCTGCGAAAACCCGTGCCGCCAAGTCGTCGGCCGAGTCGTCATTCTGGACAGGGACCACTTTCTGCAACACGATCGGGCCGTGGTCGTATTCGTTGTCGGCGAAGTGCACCGTGCATCCGCTAACTCGCGCGCCCCGCTTGATCACTGCCTGGTGGACATGCTGTCCGTAGAATCCGTGTCCGCAAAACGCCGGGATCAGCGACGGGTGGATGTTCATCACTCTCAGGTGATGATCGTCGGGCACGACCACCAACGACAGGAACCCGGCGAGCACGACCAGGTCCGCCCCGGCCTCGCGACACACCGCAAACGCGGCGTCGCTCCAGGCCGCTGCCGATTCGAATGCCCGTCGCGGCAACACGTGCGAATCCGCTCCGGCTTCCACGGCCCTGTCGATCCCCCCCGCGCCCTCACGATCCGAGACCACCACCACGACCTCGGCATCGAGTTCACCGCGCCCGATCGACTCGAACAGATTGACCAGCGTCCGGCCGCCTCCGGAAAGAAAGACCGCCAGCCGGACGGGGCGATCGAGCGGTCCAAACAGCGTCTCCACGTCTAGATCTCCTCTGTCATCTCGTCCGGTTCCCCACCCCCCGCGACCGGTTTCTCTCCATCGTCGACCACCCATGCGAACGACTCGGGCGTCTCGGGAACCCGCTGCATCCGTTTCTGCCTGTCTTCGCTTCGATTTTTCCAGACGAACCATCCGATCGGAAGCCCGAACACGAACAGCCCTGCCGCCAGCAACACGGGCAGCGACCGGTCGATATTCCCGGTACGGAGCGGGGACCACTCGAGTTGACCACCGAGCACAAGCGGAGCAAACCGGTAAGCGTCAGCGGCCGGGTACCCGTACATCTTGAAGAAGAAACCGCTGCCGGAGACACCGTTGACCAGCACCGGCCGGTTGGCCGCCTTGAGTCGCCGAACCTCCTCGAGCAGTCCTTCGGGAACCGAGGTCATGACCAGAACGGTGGGGTGCTGCTGGCTGTCGGAAGTGAACAGCCATGCCTCGTAGAGCGTCTCGATGCCGTGAGGATTTTCGCCGGCGGGCATCTCCACCAGTTTCCTCAAGTGCCCCCGCAGTGTTATCGGTTTTCCGAGGTAGACCTTCGGCCGCCGGACGTTCTCGTACAGGTCGACGAAAACCGGAAACTTCTCCACCGGAAGGCTCCGGATCGCGGCACTCTTGGACATCATCTGCCGCGACCTCAGGAACCTCTCGGCCGCCCGGCGAAGCGTCACCGGATCCACCCGGCGAGCGTGATCCAGCACCCGGTAATAGGCCTCGGACTCTCCGACCCTGATCCCCCGAGAAATCAGGCTGCCCTCGGGAACCAGCACCGGTCGAAACACTTCGGGATCGATCAGCGGCTCGCCTGGCACGGCGGCATGGGAGTCGTCGGCCACACCGGTCGATTCGCCCGGCGGTGCAGCGAACGCCGCCACCGCAAGCCCGACAATCACCACGGCAGTTGGCGCGAAGCGGGGCATGGTTGGCGTGACCCGTTGTGACCGGATGAACGACGCGGGCATCCTAGCGGTCGTCGTCCCAGCCGACAACGGGCCACACGTCACTCACCGCCCGATCATCCCCAAATCGTCGCCGACCCCACAGAAAAGGTCTCGACCTCGATCACCCTGTTGTGATAGTTTTCCTGCCCTCGCCAGTCGGGTGAGATTTCAGTCACTCGAGTAGTTTCGGAAGCGAGCGGCAAGGAGGCCGTCGTGAGCTGGGGACATTCGCCCAGATCGTCGTCAAGACATCCGTCTGACCAACCCCCTCATCAGCCCGATGCGGACGGTGACCTGTCGGCCGGACTCAAGGTACAGATCCGTTGGCTGATCCGTCGGGACATGCCCGAGGTGCTGGCGATCGAACGGGCAAGTTTTGAGCAGCCCTGGACCGAGGAGGGCTTCCTCGGGCATCTTCGCCAGCGGAACTGCATCGGCATGGTTGCCGAGCACAACCAGCAGATCGTGGGATTCATGATCTACGAGCTGCACAAGGCACGACTGCAACTGCTCAACTTCGCCGCCAGCGTCGACTTTCGCCGCCTGGGCGTCGGCCTGCAGATGGTAGCCAAGCTCATCGACAAGCTCTCGCAACAACGCCGACAGGAGATCCTGCTCGAGGTCAGAGAATCGAATCTCGAAGCCCAGTTGTTCTTCAAGGCCCAGGACTTTCGGGCCGTCCGCGTGCTGAGGACGCACTACGACGACACGACCGAGGACGCCTACGTGATGCGGTACCGCTTGTATGAGACCGCTGCCGACACGGTTTCCTTCCAGCCGCAAAACCGCATCGACTTCTACAACGACGCGGCCTAGCCGCGGGTGGACTGGCACGTCGCGTTCCAGCCGGTATCCTGCTCGGGATGACCGCCGCTTCCGTTCGTGAGTCGATCGTGCTCGAAGGGGTTCGGGTCCACAATCTCCAGGACCTCTCGCTCGAGATCCCCCTCAATCGACTGGTCGTCGTCACCGGCATCAGTGGCAGCGGCAAGAGCAGCCTGGTATTCGAGACCCTGGCGGTGGAGGGCCGGCGACGCTACATCGAGACACTCTCGCCGTCGGCCCGCGGACTGCTCGAACGACTCGACCGGCCCGACGCCGACCGCATCGAGTCCGTGCCACCGACGATCGCGATCCGCCAGGGCACCAGCCGGGCTGGTGCCCGCGAGACAGTGGGCACGACGACGGAGATCCACGACCTGCTGACCCTGCTGTTTGCCCGTGTCGGCACCATCATCTGTCCCGCGTGCGAAATCCCCGTTGAATCGTCTACGGCCCACTCGATCGCCCAGACTCTCCTGGACCTCCCCGACGGCCTGAAGTTTCAAATCGCGTTCGAAGTGGCCGCCTACGAGCCCGACAAGGACCAGCAGCGACCTCGACTGGCCGAGGACGGGTTCCGTCGCCTGGCGATCGTCGATGGCGACGACCAGGTCCGCACCGTCGTCGACCTGGACGACGTCGACGATGACCGACTCGAAACCGCCTGGGTCATCCTCGATCGACTCACCACCGGCGGCACCGATCGAAGCCGAATCGAGGAGAGCATTGAGCAGGCGGTCGGCTGCGGCGATGGCCACTGCCAGGTGCTGCTGGCCGATTCGGACGCCGTCCCCCCGGGTCGACAGGTCATCGTGGATGGAGGGCTCTGGAGCGTCACGGACTGGTCGACCGGCACCGCCTGCAGCGGGTGCCGACAACGATTCGCCAGGCCCGAGCCACGGCTGTTCAGTTTCCACAGTCCGCTCGGGGCCTGCCCCACCTGCCGCGGCTTCGGCAGTGTCCCGGTCATCTCGTTCGCCAAGCTCGTCCCCGACCCCCGACTGAGCCTCCGCGAGGGGGCCATCGCGGCCTGGACCACCCCGGCCTACTCCCACGAACTCGACGAATTGATCGCCCTGGCTGCTGACTACGGCATCCCCGTCGACGTGCCGTTCTCGGACCTGTCGCCCGAACATCTCGAACTGATCACTCACGGCGTACCCGAACGGGACTTCGGGGGGCTCGATGGGTTCTTCGATTGGCTTCAACGACACCGTTACAAGCTCTCGGTCCGGGTCTTCCTCAACCGTTGGCGAGCCTACGACACCTGCACCGCCTGTGGCGGGGCCCGCCTGCAGCCCGACGCGCTGGCGGTGCATCTGCCGGTCTCGGAGGCCCTTTCCTCGGACATCTCCACGATCGACCGCATCTCGGCAGTGCCGGTCGTCCGCCTGCGGGAGGCGATGGCGGCCTTCCGGGACCACCCGGAGGACCTCCCCGAAGACCTTCGCCACACTGTCCTCGATCCGCTGCTCTCCCGCCTCGACTGCCTCCATCGGACCGGTCTCGACTACCTGACTCTCGACCGCCCCCTTCGCACGCTGTCCAGCGGAGAAGCCCGCCGGGTGCTGTTGACTCAAGCGCTGGGGTCGGACCTGGTCAACACGCTCTACGTGCTCGACGAACCCACGGCGGGCCTGCACGCCGACGATGTCGAGCGGATGCTGGAGGTGATCGTCGAACTCGTCGAGCGGGGCAACAGCGTGGTGATGGTCGAGCACGACACGTCGGTCGTCACCGCGGCCGACCAGATCGTAGACATCGGTCCGGGAGCCGGGCGAGCCGGTGGGCGGCTGGTCTTTCAAGGCCCCCCCGATGACCTGGCCGCCTGCATTGACTCCCTGACCGGCGGCTACCTCTGTGGACGGCTCCCCGAATCGCCCGGCGATTCCGAGCCGGCTTCCGGAACGACACACTCGGGATCGGACACGATCACGCTCAGGGGAGCCACACGACACAACCTGGCAGGGCTCGACGTGTCGTTCCCTCTCGGAAAACTGATCGTCGTCGTCGGGGCCAGTGGCAGCGGCAAGAGCAGCCTGATTGAAGAGACGCTTCATCCGGCTCTCTGCCGGGCACTCGACCAGCCGATCCCCGCCGACCTGCTCGGTATCGAATGCTGGGAATCGATCGAGGGGCACGAAGCGATCGAACAGGTCCTGTTGGTCGATGCATCTCCCATCGGACGCTCGGCCCGGTCGATACCCGCCACCTACCTCAAGGCATTCGACGATATTCGCCGCCTGTTCGCGGGGACGGCCGAGTCAAAGAGACGGGGCTACACGGCCCGACAGTTCAGCTTCAACACGGCCGGAGGCGGTCGTTGCGAGATGTGCGGGGGGACCGGCGAGATCGAGGTCGACATGCAGTTCCTGGCCGACATCCGTACAACCTGCCCCGAGTGTGGAGGACGCCGATTCGGCCGCGAGGTGCTCGAGGTGACCCACCGCGGCCGCTCGATTGCCGACGTGCTCGAGATGACCGTCGACGAGGCGTTCGGCTACTTTCGAGGCGAACACGGCGTCCGACGACGTCTGCAGCCGCTCCGCGATGTCGGCCTCGACTACCTCCCGCTCGGCCAACCCACCACGACCCTCTCGGGGGGCGAGTCGCAGAGGCTGAAGCTGGCGTCGTTTCTCTCGGCCGGTGCCACCCGCCGCACGCTGTTCCTGCTCGACGAACCCACCACCGGCCTGCACCCCGCCGACGTCGAGACGTTGCTCGGATGCCTGGACACGCTGATCTCCGTCGGCCACACGGTGCTGGTCATCGAACATCACCTCGGACTGATCGCTCGGGCCGACCACGTGATCGAACTGGGTCCCGGCGGCGGGCCCGACGGGGGACGACTGGTCGCGATCGGCTCGCCGACCGAACTCGCCTCGCGTGCCGATTCGGTGACGGGCCGGCACTTGGCGTGTTACAATCACCGCCCCCGCACGGCCACGAACTAGCGTGACCCGACGGGGACCGCCGTATCGGGGGGACCGTTAAAGGAGTGACGATGTCCGACTCTCGCCCCTTCGCGCACCTGCACTGCCACTCGCACTACAGCCTGCTCGATGGCGCCAACCGCATCCCGAACCTGGTGGCCAAGGTCAAGGCCGACGGGATGAACTCGCTGGCCCTGACCGACCACGGCAACCTCTTCGGCGCCTTGCAGTTCTACAACGAGTGCCGCAATCAGGACATCAACCCGGTGCTCGGCTACGAGGCCTACGTCGCGCCGGGACACCGCTCCGACCGCACGCCTTCGAAGAACAAGGAGGCCTCCTACCACCTGACCTTGTTGGCCCGCAACCGCACCGGTTTCCAGAACCTGATGGCACTGGCCTCATTGGCCTACCTGGAGGGCTTCTACTACAAGCCGCGGATCGACAAGGAGGTCCTCGAGGCCCACAGCGAGGGACTGATCTGCCTCTCCGGCTGTGCCTCCAGTGAACTCTCCCACCACATCCTCGCCGGACGCGACGAAGAAGCGGCTGAACTGGTCAGTTGGTACCAGAAGATCTTCGGCGAACACCTCTACCTCGAGATCCAGAACGCCGGCTTGAGGATCCAGCAGGAATGCCTGATCGGAACCGTCGACATCTCCCGACGCGCCGGGATCCCCCTGGTCGCCACCAACGATTCACACTACCTCGACCGCGACGACGCTGAGGCACACGACGTGCTGCTGTGCGTCAACACCCGCACGGTCATCTCCGATGAACGAAGAATGCAGATGGAGGGCAACGAGTTCTTCGTCAAGTCGCCCGATCAGATGTACGAGGCGTTTCCCGAGCACCACGAGGCGGTTGCCCTGTCACAGCAGATCGCCGACGGGGTCGACATCGACCTCGATCTCACCACGCGACACTTCCCGGTGTTCAACTCACCAGCGGGCAAAAGCGACTCCACGTACCTGAGGGAACTCTGTCAGGAACGGCTCGACTGGCGTTACCCGGAACAGATCACACCCGAAATCCTCGAACGTCTCGACAACGAGTTGCGGATCATCGAGGAGATGGGCTTCTCGAGCTACTTCCTGATCGTGTGGGACTTCGTCCGCTTCGCGATGGCAGAGGATATCCCCTGCCAGGCCCGCGGGTCGGCCTGTGGATCGCTGGTCGCCTACCTGCTGGGACTCAGCAACGTCTGTCCGCTGAAGTTTGACCTGCTGTTCGAGAGGTTCCTGGATCCGAGCCGAAACGAGCCGCCCGATATCGACATCGACTTCTGTCGCGATCGGCGTCAGCGGGTGATCGACTACACGAAGGAGAAATACGGTGAGGCGAACGTGGCCCAGATCGGGACCTTCGGCACGCTGAAGGCCAAGGCGGCCATCCGCGATGTCGGCCGCGCCCTCGACGTGCCGCTTTCTCGGGTCGACGAGATCGCCAAGATGGTGCCCGACACGTTAGGCATCACCATCGAGCAGGCTCTCGACGAGAGCCCCGATCTCGACGAGCAGTACAATTCCGATCCCCGGATCAAGCGGCTGCTCGACATCGCGATACGGCTCGAGGGCCTGGCCCGCAGCGCCGGCACACACGCGGCCGGGGTGGTGATCAGCAACGAGGCTCTCGAGAACTACGTGCCGCTTCAGAGGATCACCGGCAAGGAGGACGTGATCACCCAGTGGCGGGACAAGGATGTCGAGCAGGCCGGGCTGTTGAAGATGGACTTCCTCGGACTCCGCAACCTCACCATCCTCGACAAGGCCGTCAAGAACGTCCACGCGACACGTGGCATCAAGATCAACCCGATTGAACTGCCGCTCGACGACGCTGCGACCTACGCGTTGCTGCAGCGAGGTGAAACCAAGGGCATCTTCCAGTTCGAAAGCGCTGGAATGCGCGACCTGTTGACCAAGATCCAGCCCGACAGCTTCAACGATATCATCGCCACCAGCGCCCTTTACCGCCCCGGGCCTCTCGAGGGCGGGATGGTGATGACCTACGTCGACGTCAAGCACGGTCGCGAGCCGGTGCCAAAGGTGCACCCGATCGTCGACGAGGTGCTCCTGGAGACCTACGGGGTGATGGTCTACCAGGAACAGGTGATGCGGATCCTCAACCGCGTCGGCGGCATCGAACTCTCCAGCGCGTACCGTTGCATCAAGGCGATCAGCAAGAAGCAGATCGACGTGATGCAGCGGTTCCGTTCGGAATTCGTCGAGGGTGCCCTCGCCCGCGACATGACCGAATCCCAGGCGATCGATCTCTTCGAGATGATCGAGAAGTTCGCCGGATACGGATTCAACAAGTCGCATTCGACCGCCTACGGCGCCGTGGCCTACCAGACTGCATATTTCAAGGCTCACTTCCCCGTCGAGTTCATGGCGGCATTGCTCTCATGCGAGATGGAGGACACCGACCGGATCGCCGAACACGTCGACGACTGCCGTCGGATGCAACTCGAGGTGTTCCCCCCCTGCGTGAACCGCTCGGGGGTCGAGTTTCAGGTCGAGAACAACGCGATCCGGTTCGGAATGGCCGCGATCAAGGGTGTGGGGGCCTCGGCCGTCTCGGCGATCGTGGCCGCACGGGAATCGGGTGGACCGTTCCGGGACATCTTCGACCTGACCGAACGAGTCGAACCGAAGGCGATTTCGAAGAACGTGCTCGAGATCCTGGTCAAGAGCGGCGCGCTGGATGACCTGGGCCCCCACCGCAACCAGCACGCCCAAGTGGTCGAGCGGGCCGTGCAGGCAGCCGTCGCTCGTCATCGCGACCGGTCCCGCGGCCAGAAAACCCTCTTCGGAGACAACGGGCAGGAAGAGCAACTGCAGGCCGAATTGTCCGACGTGCCCGAGTGGCCACAGAACCTGCAACTGGCGATGGAGAAGGAAGTCCTCGGCTTCTACCTGACCTCACACCCGCTCACTCAATTCACCACCATCATTTCGCGACACGCCACCCACGACGTGATCGATGCCGCCAACCTCGACGAGGGCACCGAAGTGCTGCTGGGCGGGATGATCTCCTCGATCCGCACCTCCCAGATTCGCCGACCGAGTCGCAACGGGCACACCCGGTTCGCCAACTTCAACTTCGAGGACCCCGGCGGCAATGTCCGCTGCATCATCTGGCCCGAAGACTTCCATCGGCTGAGCGAGAAGATGGAACCGGAGACATGCCTGTTCCTGCAGGGCAAGGTCGACCGTCGAGGCCGGGAGCCCTCGATCGTCGTCCATAATGTCCTGACCAGAGAGGAAGCCGAGCGGCAGTTCACCAAGCAACTGGCGATCAAGTTCCGACGAGGTGTCCACTCCAGAGACGACATGAACCGCACTCGCGAGATCCTGGGCAGGTATCCCGGGCGGGTCGAGGTCGTGGTCATCATCGAGTCGACACGAGCGGATGACGAAGCGACACCGGTTCGCTATATCATGTCGACACCCAATGACCTCCGCGTGGCGTGTTCTCAGGAGCTGCAGGCCGAACTCGGCGGAGTACTCGGCGAGAGCGACTTCGAGTTCCATTCCACCAATCGTCGGCGAAGCGGCGTCAGCTGAGAGGCCCCGTCACGTGACAGATCCCCCATTCACCTGGAACCAGCTCGCCGAACGGGTTCTCGATGGACACCGGCTGACCCCCGAAGAGGGGCTGGCGATCCTCGAATCCGACGACACCTGTCTGCCCGAACTGCTCGCCGCCGCCTTCCGGGTCCGCCGCGAACATTTCGGGATGGACGTCCAGCTGTATTACCTCGAAAACGCCAGGAGTGGACTTTGCCCGGAAGACTGCAGCTACTGCTCACAATCGTCCGTCTCGGACGCCCCGATCGACCGTTACCGGTTGAAGAATCCCGAAGAGCTGGTCGCCGGGGCCCGCGAAGCGGCCCAGAACCGGGCCCGCACCTACTGCATTGTCGCCAGTGGACGCGGTCCCAGCGATGCTGATGTCGACGGCGTCGCCGAAGCGGTCCGCCGGATCAAGCAGGACACCGGGCTGCACATCTGCTGCTGCCTGGGACTGCTCACGCCCGCACAGGCCGGACGGCTCAAGCAGGCCGGAGTCGACCGGATCAACCACAACCTCAACACCAGCCGCGGGTTCTACGACGAGATCTGCTCGACACACAGCTACCAGGAACGGCTCGACACACTGAAGGCCTGCCGTGACCAGGGCCTGGAACTCTGCTGCGGGCTGATCGTCGGCATGGGTGAGACACTCCACGACGTGGTGTCCGTCTGCGGAGAACTACAGGAACTGGGGATCGAATCGATCCCGGTCAACTTCCTCAACCCGATCGACGGGACGCCATTGGAAGGCACCGACCACCTCGACCCGCGATTCTGTCTCAAGGTCCTGGTACTGTTCCGGCTGGCACACCCGTCCACCGAGATCCGGATCGCCGGCGGCCGAGAAGTGAATCTGCGGAGCCTGCAGCCACTGGGACTCTACGCCGCCAACTCGCTGTTCGTCAGCGATTATCTGACCACGCCGGGTCAACCCGCCGGAGAAGACCACCGGATGATCGAGGACCTCGGCTTCCGTGTCGTCGCCCGCACCACGACTCCACCCGAGCCGGTGGTCGGATAGCCACGACGCCGTCGGCGAGAGTCCGAAACGTCGCCGGACTAGTAGCCCTGCGTGCGGCAGTAGCGACGGGCCTGTTGAGCCAACTGCACAAGTGGTTTCCGGGACAAGCCACCGAGCGGTCCCCTGAGGTCGGATCTCCGGTGCGGCTGATGAACCGAGCGGATCACCTCGACCAATTCGCACTCACTCATCGCGTCGAGTTGCTGGGTCGACAGACAAGCCACCTCGGCCTTGGGCCAGGTCGTCCCGGCCACCTGCCGCGACTCGAATTGCGGTCCCCCATCCCAATCTGAAAACGAGCCTGTCATCCCACGGCCTCCATTCCTGCACGACCGAACGGGCTCCGCCCGCCGTCACGATTGAACTTGTCGGGGATGTAGACGACCTCTACATTCCCGTCCATTCGGATTCTTCGGTCCGATTCCCCCGGGTCCTTCAACGAATTCTCGGTTTCGTCCATGGCAGGCCAACAACCGCACCGGTCTCGCTTCGTGGCTCGACCCGGCCGACGACACTCCACCGCGGCACTGCCGACCGACGCGGTCGGTTCGGCGATTGCCCGCACCCAGCAGTGGCTGCTCGACCGCCAGGACCCCGACGGCTACTGGGTGGGTGAACTCGAGGGAGACTCGATCCTGCAGTCGGAGTACATCCTGCTGCTGGCGTGGCTGGAGAGCAACGGTTCGGCTCCCGGGTGGACCGGTGAGCGCATCCGCCGTACCGCTCGGCAACTGGTGGTTCAACAACAGCCCGGCGGTGGCTGGTCGCTGTTCCCCGGTGGACCGCTGGAGATCAGCGCCTCGGTCAAGGCCTACCTGGCACTGAAGATCGCCGGTCACGCCGTCGACGCCCCCTGGATGGCGCGTGCACGCCTGGCGATTCGTGGAGCCGGCGGTGCCGAGCGAATCAACAGCTTTACCCGCTACTACCTGGCACTGCTGGGAATCCTCGACTACCGGCAATGCCCGGCCGTTCCGCCCGAACTGGTGCTGCTGCCCCGGTTCTGCCCGCTGAACATCTACGAGATGTCGGCGTGGTCACGGACGATCTTCGTTCCGCTGAGCCTGCTGTGGGCCCACCGACCACGAATCGACACACCCCCCGAGTGGCGGATCGACGAATTGTTTCTCCGTGGACCGGCCTCGTTGCCGGCAGCGATGCCCCCCAGCGAACAGCTCGACGACCACACCCCCCCCAGCCGGATCAACTGGAACAGAATCTTCACCCAGCTCGATGCCACGTGGAAGCAAATCGAGCGGTGGAAGCTGATCCCGTTCCGCGGCACAGCCATCCGGCGGGCCGCCGATTGGATGATCGAGCGATTTGTCGACAGTGACGGGCTGGGTGCGATCTTCCCACCCATGGTCTGGAGCGTCGTGGCGCTGAAGTGCCTGGGATATTCCCACGACGCCCCGATCCTGGTTCAGGCTCTCGAGCAGCTCGAGAACCTGGTGATCAGCGAAAATGACACCGACCGACTGCAGCCGTGCCATTCGCCGGTCTGGGACACCGCCATCGCAACCATCGCGCTTCGCGACTCGGGGCTGCCGGCCGGACATCCCTCGCTGCGACGCTCCGTCGACTGGTTGCTCGACCACGAAGTCCATCACAAGGGGGATTGGTCGAAGCACCAGCCGGAAGCGGCTCCGGGCGGCTGGTACTTCGAGTTCGCCAACCGGTTCTATCCCGACGTCGACGACACGGCGATGGTCGTGCTGGCCCTGACCCGTTGCCTGCCCGAACTCCCCTGGACGGCCGACTTCTTCCTCGACTGCGGCCTCGGAGACAAAAACGCCCCCGATATCGCTGCGGTACTCAGCGGCCGCACCGGCTCGCCGATCCATGCGGCCGAATCGGTCGAATCGATGGGGCCTGTGCTCGGGGCGATCCACCGGGGAGCCCGCTGGACGTTGGGGATGCAGAGCCGCAACGGGGGCTGGGGGGCCTTCGACCGCGACAACACCCGAGGACTGCTCACCCGCGTCCCCTTCGCTGATCACAACGCAATGATCGACCCCCCCACCGCCGACCTCACCGCTCGGGTGCTCGAGATGCTCGGCGGGCTCGGGGTTGGCGAAACTCACCCGGCGGTGATTCGCGCGATCGATTTTCTCTGGGACGAGCAGGAGCAGGACGCCAGTTGGTACGGCCGCTGGGGCGTCAATTACATCTACGGCACCTGGCAGACACTTGTGGGCCTGGCTGCGATCGGGATCCCGCCCGGCGACACGAGGATCCGACGTGCCGCCGAATGGCTCAAGAGGTTTCAGCAACCGTGCGGCGGCTGGGGCGAGACGCCCGGGACCTACGACGATCCGAGCCTGAGGGGGACCGGCCCGGTCACCGCGTCGCAGACCGCATGGGCGGTACTGGGACTGATTGCCGCGGGCGAAGCCGACAGCCCCGAAGTCGCCACCGGGATCGGCTACCTGCTGGAACACCAGTCGCCTGACGGAAGTTGGAGTGAAGAGTGGTTCACCGGAACCGGTTTTCCCCGCGTCTTTTATCTCCGCTACCACCTCTACCCGATCTCCTTTCCGCTGATGGCACTTGGACGGTATGCTCGTTGCCAACACGGCATGGCCCTCGACGGCCGCCAGGTTGCCTGAAGTCGGCGGCGTGTGCGGCGGGACCGCGGCCTCGCCGGGAACAGGAGCGATCGATGCCCGAGGTGCCTCGTTCGAAAAGCCAGACTCTGCTGGTCAGCGACCCGGTCTTCCAGACGCATGACACCGGCCAGGGACACCCCGAGTCGATCCGTCGGCACGTGGAGGTCACCCGGGCCCTGTCGACTCCCGAATTCTCGAAGGGGCTCTGGAAAATGAAGCCCCCGGCCTCCGACGACGCCACGATCCGGCGAGCCCACAAGGCCGAATACGTCGCGCTGGCACAACGCGAAATCAATGCCGGCCTGGCGATGCTCAGCACCGGCGACACGATCGTCTGCCGCGCATCGCTCGAGGCGGCTCGACGGGCCTGTGGAGCGGTCTGCCTGGCGATCGACGAGGTCGTGGCCGGGCGATCGGCCAACGCGTTCTGCACCGTCCGTCCCCCCGGTCACCACGCCACCCCCGACCGCGGCATGGGCTTCTGCATTTTCAACAACGTCGCCGTCGCCGCACGGCACGCCCAGGCCTGCCACAAGATCGGCCGCGTGCTGATCGCCGACTGGGACGTCCACCACGGCAACGGAACCCAGGACATCTTCTACGACGACGAAACCGTCTTCTTCTTCAGCACCCACCAGTCGCCCTGGTATCCCGGCACCGGGGCCCGGCAGGAAACCGGAACCGGCAAGGGCCTGGGCAGCACCCTGAATCGTCCCTTCCCCGCCGGCACGGATCGCAAGAAGATCCTGCCAACCTACGCCGAGGAGCTGAGAGCGGCGGCCGACAAGTTCCGACCCGAACTGGTGCTGGTCTCGGCCGGTTTCGACTCTCGAATCGGCGATCCGCTGGGTCACTTTCGACTCACCGACAACGATTTTGCCGAATTGACGGACGTGCTGGTCGATATCGCCAATCGCCACGCCGGGGGCCGGCTCGTCAGCGTTCTGGAGGGCGGGTACAACATCAACGGGTTGGCCGCCGCCTCGGCCTCACACTGCCGACGGCTCGTCCACGCCGCCGGCCAAACCGACTCCGACTAGTCCACCGGCAGCACGCGGGCGGCCGCCTCGATCCCGCTGGCGATGCAGTCGGGCAACCCGACCCCGCGGAGCGCATTGCCCGCCAAGGCCAGCCCGGGGATCTCCGAGACCAGACGCTCGATCTCCCCGACGCGTTCGAGATGACCGACGACGTACTGTGGCATCCTCCTCGGGTAGCGGACCACGTCGATCATCTCCGGCTCACCACGCACGCCCAGCAACGACCCGAGTTCCTCCCGCACCAGCTGCTCGATCTCGGAGTCGTCCAGATCGACCAATTCCGGCTGCAGCGCGCCGCCGACGAACGTCCTCAACAACACCCGACCCTCGGGGGCTCGACCGGCCAACTTCCGACTGGCAAACGACACCGCCAGCACCCGACGCCCCTCGGCGTGAGGCACCACTAGGCCGTAGGCATCGAGGGGATGCTCGATCTGATCGAGCCGATACCCGGTGCTGACCACGACGCTCGATGCCGATTCGATCTCACTCAACCGGTCCGAGAGGTCTTTGGAGAGATCCTTGGCCAGCCCGGCGGCCACTCCACAGGGGACCGCCAGCACCACCGCGTCCGCTTCAATCGACTCGCCGGTGGCCAGTTCGACCCGAAAGCCGCCGGGTTCCTCCACCGGGCGAATGGCCGACACCCGGGCACCTCGCCGGATCCGACACCTCTCCGCCAGCAAATCGGTTGCGGTGTCGACCAACTGGCCCAGTCCGCCGGCCAGGGAAGCGAACAACCCGTACCGGGCGCCCTGGGTCGCGGCCGCCCGGCCGGCCGCCGAAGCCCGCAGTCCCTGCCACAGACTCCCGTGCTCGCGTTCCATCTCGATGAAACGCGGCAGCGTCGCTTTCAGGCTCAGTCGTTCGGGATCGCCGGTGTAGATGCCCCCCACCAACGGCTGCACCAGCCGCTCGAGCGCCTCGCGGCCCAGCCGCCGTCGCACGAACGATGCCACGCTCTCGTCACCCTCGTCCCGACGTCGACCGACCAGCGGCTCGAGCGCCATCCTGAGCTTGCCCCGCCACGAGAAGATCGGTGACCCGAGCAGGGACCGGATTCTCGGGGTCCCCAACAACTGGAAACTCTCGGGAACAGCCACCGGCCGACGGTTTCGAACCACCAGGGACCCGCGGAACTCGGGATCGGTGCCGACCAGTTGATCCTCGAGTCCCAGCCGGCGACACAACTCGGCAGCAGCCGGCTTGTCGGTGATGAACATGTCCGGACCGCGTTCGACCAGGTAGTCATCCAAACGAACCGTCTCGATCGTTCCCCCCAGGCGATCCGACGCCTCGAGCAATTCGACCTCGATCCGTCGATCCGACTCGTTGCGAACTCCAGCCTCGTCGCACAACGACAACGCCGCCGACAGGCCGCTGGCCCCACCCCCGATGACCAGGCATCGCCTTGTCCGTCCCGGGTCGTGGCCAACCGTCACGCCGCCCCTCCGTCACCGCCCATCTCGTGCACCATCTCCACCAGCGACTTGACCTTCTCGGGGTCCATCGTCGGCAGCAGACCATGGCCGAGATTGAAGATGTGACCCGGGCGACCGGCCGCGGCATCGAGTACCTGGCGGGTTCGATCGCGGAGCGTATCGAAATCGGCGAAGAGGCTGACCGGATCGAGGTTGCCCTGCACCGCCACGTCGTGGCCGACCAGGTCCCAGCCGGCGGCGAGGTCGACCCGCCAGTCCAACCCCTGGACATCGCCGCCAGCCTCGCGCTGCAGAGGGTACAGGGCCGGGTTCCCGGTCAGGAAGTGAATCACCGGCAATCCCTCGGGCAGGCCCTCGATCAACCGCTTCGAATGCGGCAGTACGTAGCGGCGGTAATCCGAAGGAGACAGGCACCCGGCCCAACTGTCGAAAATCTGCACCACCTGGCACCCGGCCTCGGCCTGCGCCGCCAGGTAACGGATCAACGTGGGGACCAGGCGATCCATCAGGGCCTGCCACGCGCCCGAGTCGCCGTACATGATCGACTTGGTGTTCTCGTAGTTCCGTGACCCACCACCCTCGATCGCATAACTGGCCAGGGTGAACGGCGCTCCGGCGAACCCGATCAACGGGCAGTCGCCCGGCAGGTCCGCCCGCACACGACGCACCGTCTCGAAAACGAATCCCATCTCCTGGATGTCCTCGATCTCTCTCAATCGATCGACATCGGCCGCGGTCCGCAGCGGATTGTCGATCACCGGCCCCTCGCCGGCCTCGTATTCCAGGTTGAGCCCCATGGGACGGAGGATGGGCAACAGATCGGCAAACAGGATCGCGGCATCGACTCCGAGTGCCGCCTGGGCTGTCAGCGTCACCTCGGCCGCCAGGTCCGGACGAGTGCACAACTCCAGAAACGTGACCTGGCTTCGGACCTCCATGTACTCGGGCAGATACCGGCCCGCCTGCCGCATCAGCCAAACCGGCGTCGTGTCGACCGGCTCACGGCGAACAGCCTTCAGGAAACGGGATTCTCGCAATTGCGGGGTCATCAACAGAACCTGGAAAGCGGGGGGAGACCGGCAGGAACTCAAACCGTCTCGGACCCGATTCTAGCACACGCGATGCCCCCGGGTGGCTCTCTCCTCAGCCGTCACGACCGATCTTGACCCCCTCGCCCCACCGACCGTACCATCCCACCGCCACTGATCGGCCGCGGCCGGGGGGGAACCGATGTCGGCCCGCAAATCGCTAATAATCGTCCTTTCTTCAGCGCTGGTGATCCGTGCACTGGCCGCAGTGGTCGTCACCGGGCATCTCGAGAAAAGTGACGAGAAATTCCTGATCGCTGGCGATGCGGCCGGGTACTGGGAACTCGGTGAGCACATCGCTCGTGGGGAATCCTACCAACTGCTCGGCCAACCGGGTGACTCGCTGGCACAAGCTTCAATCCCACGCAAAGTTCCTCGCATGCCCGGGTTTCCCGCTCTGCTGGGGCTGGTCAGAGCGCTGCTGGGCGACGACCTGCTGGTAACCCGACTGGTACTGGCGGCGGTGGGCACACTGGCGTGCTACCTGGTCTACCTGCTGGGTTGTCGCATCCACGGGCCGTCGGTCGGATTGGCCGCTGCAGCTGCCTGTGCGTTTTCGCCTACCCTGGCCGGTTTCAGCGTCCTGGTGCTCAGCGAAACCCTGTTCGCGGCATTGCTGTTGGCCTGCCTGCTCGGAGCCGAAACACTGCTTCGCCGGGGTCCGGATCTCGATCGGCGGCCCCGGCTGTCAGCGGCCGTGTGGATGGGGCTGGCCGGTTGTGCAGCCGTGTACGTTCGCCCCGGATGGCTGGCGGCGCTACCGTTGTTCGCAGTGATCTGGATTGCAATTTCGGCCGAGCGGGGCCGTGCGGCGGTCGAGGCGACCGTGCTGCTGCTGGTGGTGGCGGTCGGACTGTTGCCATGGGCCTGGCGAAACCACCAAGTCACCGGCCATCCCGTGCTGACCACCCTCTGGGTCGGCCCCAGCCTCTACGACGGCCTGCGACCGTCGGCCACCGGGCACAGCGACATGCAGTTCATCATCGACGATGGACTGTTCGCCGATCCCGACAAGACCGAGTACACCATCGACCGGCACTATCGCCGTGCCGCCTGGGAGTTCGCCAGCCGGCAACCCGGTTCGGCAGCCTGGCTGGGCCTGGTCAAGTGCTGGCGATTCCTCAAGCCCTGGCCCAGTGCCGACCAGTTTGGACGCTGGTGGCAGGTGACGGTGGTGGCCGTGCCCACGCTGCTGCTGTACCTGCTGGCGCTCCGGGGTGCCTGGATCTATCGTCACCAGCCGTGGACGTGGCTGCTGGCCGCCGGGCCGTTATTGTACTTCGCCGCACTGCACACCATCTTCGTCGGCTCGTTGCGGTACCGCGTCCCCGCCGAGTACTCGTTGTGGATCCTCGCCGCCACGGGGTGTCGTCGGAGGACCACGTCATGACCCGGAATAGGAGCGAATGGAAGCGAACCCTCTGGGGACTCGTCGTACTGCTGCTGGTTACCGGCAGTGCTGCCGCCATCTGGATTCACCACGTCTGGTCCCACAGCGACCGACTGCTCGAACAGGTCGTGCGAGCCCACCTCGATCGCCTCACACCCGGCATCAACGTCGAGTTCTCATCCTGTCGCTTCGACCTGCTCCGCCGCATCCGCTTCGATGATGTCGAATTGACGACCGCCGACGGCCAGCCGTTGGTCTCGGTTCCCCGGATCGTCGTCTCCATCGACCGCGAGGCCCTGGCCGAGCGTCAGCAACTGCTGATCCAGAAAGTCACGTTGCACCAGCCCCACCTGCGGCTGGTACGCGACACCAAAGGCGGCTGGAACTGGCGGGACCTCGCACCACAGCAAGACGAGCAAACGATGTTCCCCGAATGGACCATCGATCGCGGGCTGGTCGAGATCACCCTGGACGGCGACCGGCCCCAACGCCGTTCACTCACCGAACTCAACCTCCGGCTCGTCCCGGCCGAGTCGGACCGCTACCTGGTCGACGGCACCGGCCAACTCGAGAACCCCGCCGCCGCCTCGCCGGAAGCCCAACTGACATTCTCCGGTCATTGGCAGGTCGCCGAGAGTGGCTTCTCGATCAGCGGCCGACTCAGCGACTTCGTGATCGAACCGTCGTTGCACGAATTCGTTGCGGCCCTCCCCGCCGGACAGACTGCTGACTCACCCAGCCCCCTGCCGTTCAACACGAAGGACATCACACTCGCCGCACTCGGTGACCTCGACTTCCGAGTGTCCAGCCGACAGCCGGCTGACAACCTGGACTACAAGCTGCTGCTGACGCTCAGGCGAGGTCGCCTCCAGGTCCCCTTCCCTTCCAGCCAGCCACGTGTCTTCGATCGCCTCTCCGGCCAGGTCTATCTCGATTCGCGTCACCTCCAGATCAAGACGCTGGTCGGCCGGGAACACGACGCGACGGTGACCGTCAACGGCCTGCTGGGTATGGCGGCCGATCCGCCCACCGGACAACTCGACGTGACTCTCGAGAACCTGTCACTCGATCGGCGGCTCCGCAGCAGCCTCCCCGAGCAATGGCAACTGCTGTTTGATGTCTACAACCCATCGGGACAAGCTGACTTCTCCACCACGCTGCGGGCCTCCGAAAACGGTCCGTGGCAGTTCGCCGACTCGGTCTTGACACCGAAGGGCTGCAGAATCCGACACGCCAGATTCCCGTATCCCATCGAAAAGGCCACCGGCTCGCTGACCCAGCAAGGTGCGTCCCGGAACCTCGTGGTCGAGATCGATGCGATCGCCAGTGGCCGGCCAATTCACTTCCGTGGACAGGTCCGCAACGCCGGCCCCGCCGCGGACTCGCAGATCGACATCTCCGTCGATCGCCTGCCGATCGATGATCAACTCCTCCAGGCCGTCTCACCGAGTGTCCGCCGGTCACTGGAGTCCATGTCGCTGCGCGGAGCTGCCGACGTGCGTGCCCGACTGGTTCGACCACCGGGACTCAATCAGAAACTCACCACTCAACTCAACGGCCGACTCGTCGATGTCTCGGTCCGATACCGCGGATTTCCCTGGCCGGTCGAGGAGATCGGCGGAGAGTTCACTGCCACGATCACCCCAACTGACTATTCGTGGCACTTCGACAAACTGGTGGGACGACACGCCAACGCCTCGCTCACCGGCTCCGGACAACTCGACGGACGCCCCGGACAGCCCGGACGCTTTGAACTCGATCTCGAAACCCGCCGCGTGGCGATGGATGCCGATCTTCGTGCCGCCTGCTCGACCGAACTCCGCGAACTGTGGGATCGCGTACATCTGCAGGGACTGCTGGACGGGCGAGTCGAGGTCCGACGGCAGGGCACCGCAGCGGTCAACGTCTCCATCCCACGGTTCACCGTCGACTCGGGCAAGCTGCAACTGACCGGGTTCCCGTACAAGCTCACCAATGTTCAGGCTGCCGGTCACTACGGACTCACCGGCGACAACCGACGCCGGCTCACTCTCACCTCGTTCGCGGCCCGGCACGGGCCGACACGGGTGACCACGCGAGGCGTGCTCGAGATCGATCGGCGGAAGGACTGGATGTTGCGACTCGAGCCCTTGCTCTGTAAGGGACTGGTCGCCGACAGCGAATTCCTCAACGCCCTGCCCGGCCGACTGCGGGACACCATCTCCAACCTCAACCCGCAACGTCCCTTCGATCTCGAAGGTCTCATCGAACTCCGTGGAGCCGGCGATCCCGGCTTCCCGATTACCGCCGCGTGGAATCTCGAAACACGGCTTCCCGACAACCGGCTCTCCGCCGGAGTCCAACTCGAAGACGTCTCGGGCGAGATCACCAGCCGCGGAAAATGGTACGGGCAGCACGCCGAAATGACCGGCCGCTTCGCTCTCGAATCGGCCACCCTCTGGGGATACCGGTTCCAGGACATCCGCGGGCCGTTCCACTACCGCAACCAAGACCTGGTCATCGGCTCCAGCCAGGCCTTCGCTCCACTCAAGGGCCGCCAGGCCAACCTCGCCATCCCGCTCAGCCAGAGAGTCACCGCAAGGGCCGTCGGTGGCCTGTTCACTCTCGACGCACAGGCCCGAATCGACAAGCAGTCGACCTACCACGTCAAGATGAACCTGTCCGAAGCACAACTCCAACAATTCGCCAAGCAGTACCTCCGCAACCCCAAGAAACTCAAGGGGGTGATGAGAGGCTGGCTCGACCTCAGAGGCCAAGGAAACTCGCCTTCGTCGGTCACTGGACGAGGTCAACTGCAGATCAGTCCCGCCGAGCTCTACGAATTGCCGATCGTCGTCCAACTCTTCGACGTGCTCAGCCTCGGACCCCCCGAACAGACTGCCTTCCGGTATGCACAGTGTGACTTCCAGTTGGCCGACTCCCGGTTCCGGTTCAACAGCATCGATCTCGTCGGCAACTCGCTGCAACTTCGCGGCCGGGGAGAAGCGACCTTCACCGGACAGATCGGCCTCGACTTCTACTCGATGCTGCCTCAATCCAGACTTCCCATTCCATTCCTCCAACCACTGATCGCTCCACTGACAACCGGCTGGGTCGCCGTGCGTGTCGACGGAAAGGCCAACAACCCCAAAGCCCGAATCCGTCCCGTCCCGGTGTTCGACGACGCGCTGAGAGGATTCCTCAGTGCCCTGGAAAACCCCGCCGCGAAACGACAACTGCCGCCACTGAATGCCCCGTTCGGACACCGACGTCGGGCATTTCCGTCCACATCGCCTGCCGCCAGGACAATCGACCGCACCCGCCGTAGGTGAAACAGCCGGGCTTCAAGCATCGAGGCGCCAAAAAAAGGGCCCTCGAATCCCGTTCGAGCGACCAGTTCAGCTCGACAGCGCTTGTCGCGTCGGAGGACTCTGAATGGCAGAAAGTGGGTCAGGCTGCCTTCAGGGGACCCGCTCTGTCGAAATGCTGGACTAGTCGTTGGTTCTCGATGGTTTCCGAGGGCCCTGGCTGGGCTCGTTATTGTCCGCACACTGCGAACAACACTCTCAATTGCAATTCCCATACCAATCCGACGCCGCCCCATCTCGAAGCCCGGATCAAGATGAGTAACTCGTCATAACCCATGTCAAGAAATAAGTTTATGACATAAGTATGCCCTGCCCATAAACCAATGCGTCCACAAACCGCCGTCGGCGCATCGGCGGTATCGGCGCCGAATATTGAGTTTTCGGCGCCGAACGGCGACGATGGACATTGGTTGAAGACGATCCGGTCACGAGGGCGGTGGCAGTGCGTTTACGGGGACTACAATCTCGCCAGTTATTGGCGACGACCGGGACCCTGGCGATTCTTTATTGCATCGTCGTCCTGACGTACGTCGCAACCAATCCGGACCTTCGGATCCGCTGTCTTCTCCTGGATTCGACCCGGCCGGCCGGCCTGCCTGACTCGGTGCAGGGTGTGGTCATGCGAAAGGTCCAGTTGGATCACGGTGGAGTAGCGCCACATCTCCCGGTTCCTTCCGACGGTGACATACTGACGCGTGTGGCCGAGACACCGGTCCGTTCGTTCTTTGACTTCTCGCGGCAGATCACCCATCTCCGGCGGGCGTCGTTGAAAGCGAACGGTCAATTGCCCGAAGGAGCTGACATCGCCGAACTCATGGACGTCTCGCCGGAGTTGATTCAGGACTCGGCAATGGTCCGCTGGGTACGTCTTGAGTACTACACCCAATCCCAATCCGGCGATCGTCAGAGTCTCCCCACGTGGGTCCGCAAGGAGACTTATGTCCAGGTGCAGGACATTCCGACATCGGACATCGTCCTGAGCCTGGTCTGGTTCCTGCTTCAGTTGGCCGTGTTTGCGGTGAGTGCTCTGGCGGTGTGGCGTCGGCAGGAAGATCGGTCGGCGGTCCTGTTTTTCGGGATGTGCATCGTAACGCTGGTGGCCTATGTCGGTGGCTTTCACTGGTGGCTGGTGGCGGGCAGCCTGTGGCTGAACGTCCCGTTCATCATCTGCGGTGTGTTGTTGCCGGTGGTGTCGCTTCACTTTTTCCTCGTCTATCCCAGGTTGCGATTTCCTCTTTCGACCCACGGCCGGCTGACACTTTGGATCGGTTACACGATTCCCCTGGTCTCGGGGCTGGTATTGCTGCTGGTCCTGGAGAGGGCGAGGTGGTTCAGTCGTTCGGGGGCCGATGTAACAGCGCTGGCTTCGATGAAGTCGTGCCTGCTGGTGATGCGGGTGTTGATCGACCTGATCCTGGCCTTCGCGGGAGCGTGTTTCGTAGCCCTGCTGGTTGTGTTGGCCCACAGTCGTCGCACGACCCGGCATCCGATCGAGAAGAACCAGCTCGAGTGGCTGTTGTGGGCCGGCCTGCTGGCAACGGTCCCGGTCGGCTACACGTTGGTGCTGGCTCTATCCAACAACAACGACCACCGTGTCGAATTCGCTCTCGGCTGGACCGCACGGTTCTCGATGTTTCTGGCCAGCCTGTCGTTCCTGTGTGCCTACGCAGTGGGAATCATCCGTTACAAGCTGATGCTGATCGACGAGCTTGTCAGCCGCGGCTTGATGTTCTACCTCGCCCGGGTCTCGTTGGCCGTGGGGTTTGGCGTGGCGGTCTCGACCGTGCTGCTGGTCCTGGACCGTCTGGCCCACCAGCAGGACGCTCCACCGGGAGCACAGAGGATCCTGACATTGGGGACGATCCTGGTGGTGATGTCACTGATTCTGTTGTGGCTCCGTGGCCGCATCCAGCAGATGATCGATCGCCGGTTTTTTCGCGAGAAGTACCGGTTGCACACGGCAATGGAGCGGATCAACCAGGCGGTGGTGCGGGTTGGCGATCCACAGTCCCTGGCCGACCGCATGCTCGGTTCGTGTCACGACGTGTTCCAGGTCCGCTCTGCGGCCATCTACCTGCTCGAGGAGCGGCCCGACACATTCCGGCTGGCCGCCGTTCGGGGCACTTCTGATCGGGAGGTTCCGTTGCAGGTTGTTCTCGAACCCGTCTCGATCGAACAGTTGCAGACCCACGCGCACATCCTCGGACCCCGACAGGGTGGCTCGCAGGCCGAGTCCGGTTCGGCATGGCCGGTGATGCAGGATCTTTCGGCCGAACTCCTTTACGGCCTCGAACTCGACGGACGGCTCGGCGTGATTGTCGCGCTGGGCAGCAAACCGGACGACACAACCTACACGGCCGAGGACCTGACGTTCCTGGGTGCCCTGGGCCAGATCACCAGTGTCGCGTTGCACAGCGCGAGAGTGCACCGCGACGTCACCCGGCTCAACGACGAACTCCAGGACAAGGTCGAGACGATTGCCGAACAGGAACGGAGAATCTCGGTCATCGAGGCCCAACTCGACCATGCCACCGCCGCGACCCTGTCCGAACCACAGCGGCCGCCTCGACGGCCAACCGACGAGGTCTTCCACCGCGAACCGATCATCGGCAGTTCTCCCGCTCTCAGCCGCGTCCTGCAAATGGTCCAGAAGGTTGCCGGCAGCGAGGCGAGCGTCCTGATTTACGGCCCCAGCGGCACCGGCAAGGAACTTCTGACCCAGGCCATCCACGACAACAGTCCTCGACGAGCGGGGCCCCTGGTGCGAGTGCACTGTGCGGCTCTCAGCCCCAGCCTGCTGGAAAGTGAACTATTCGGTCACGTCAAGGGAGCCTTCACCGGGGCCCATCGAGACCGGGTCGGCCGATTCGAGATGGCCAATGGCGGTACCCTGTTCCTCGACGAAATCGGAGACATCTCTCTGGAGACCCAGATCAAATTGCTGAGGGTGCTTCAGACGCGGTCGTTCGAACCGGTCGGCGGAACACGGACGATCGATGTGGACGTCCGGCTGATCACCGCCACGCACCAGAACCTCAAGGCACTGATCCAGACCAACCGGTTCCGCGAGGACCTCTTTTATCGTCTCAACGTCATCTCGATCGAACTTCCCGGGCTTGCCGAGCGGCGCGAGGACATCGTCGAGTTGGCCGTCCACTTCCTGCAACGCAGCAGCAGCCGGCTCGACAAGACGGTCACCGATATCAACGAGTCCGCCGTTTCGGCGCTGTTGAACTACGACTGGCCGGGGAACATCCGGGAGTTGGAGAACGCGATCGAGAGGGCGGCGGTGCTGACCGACAACGAGACGATCGGCATCGAGGATCTCCCCGAAGATGTCCGGGACGGCGAACTCGGATCTCGTCCGGATGCGGCAGCCGAGCGGGTGATTCAGCCGGCACCGTCCCCGGGAAACGAGTCGCCCGCCCGTTCCGAAAACGGCGACGAGCGGGACTGGCTGCTCGATGCGCTGCGGGATTCCGGTGGCAACAAGGCCCGTGCAGCCCGTGCGCTGGGACTTCCACGCAGCACGTTCTTCAGCAAGCTCAAAAAACACGGGCTCGGCTGAGCAGCACGGAGTCCCGGTCGATCAGAACGCCTCCCCGCCACCACCTCGCGACGGAGCCCCCTGTTCGATCCTCACTCCTCCACCCGACGTCGTCCCTCCGCCGTCGACGGCCAATGTGCCGCTAGCAATCTGCTGCCGCCTCGTCGCGTAACGGATGATAAACGACGGCCACGTGGTGTTGCCGCGGGGTCCGATCCCCTCGCCGGTGGATGCGCGGATCGTCCGTGGACCGTCGAAGATCTTGCCGCCGCCGCTCTTCTTGAGCGTTTCTTCCGAGACCCACTGCGTGAAGCCCAGCCACTGGCGATCGGGTGCCACCATGTTCAGCAGGTTTCTCCGCTCGGGCGTGAACCCCCAGAAGTTCCTCGGGAATGGCCCGGTATGCAACGCGGTCAACAGGAACGCCATCGTGACATAGCCGGCCAACAGGCCGCCGCCCCAGCGTCCGAGTCCATAGGCCAGGCGATCGGAAGTGATGAACCGCGGCGAGATGCGGTCGGTGGCGGTTCGAAGTCCGAACACGAGTCCGGCGAACAGTCCCAGCATCGCGATGATGTCACAGTGGCTCCGCCACCACAGACTGGTCCCGAACCCCTCGAGAATTCCTGCCACCGGCTCGAAGAAGTTCATCGCCAGCAACCCGCTGAAAATCACGATCAGGCTCGTCAACGCCGCCCCCCAGATCCCCTCGCTGGCAACGCTCCAGGTGACCAGCCCGAGGATGATCAACAGCAAGATGTCTATTCCGCCCATCGAATTCGCCCCGGCTCCCTACTTGACGACCCTCGACAACTCATCGACCGAGGTGACCCCACGGACAACCAGTCTCAGCCCCTCTTCCATCATATACAGCATGCCGTTCTTGCGAGCCTCGGCCCGGATTGCCGTCATCGCCGACTGGTCACGGATCATGTCTCTCATCCGGTCGTTGACCGGCAGCAGTTCAAACACCCCGATCCGACCGCGGTACCCCAATCCACCGCACGCCGGACACTCGGTCTCGGGATCCTTCGGCGGCCGGTAGAACTTGTTGATCCGCTCGACCGGCAGGTTCGCCTTCCTGAGAAACTCGGGCTTGGGCTTGTACGGTTCCTTGCACTTGGAGCACAGCCGGCGGACAAGTCGCTGGGCGAGAATCCCCGAGAGTGAACTGGCGAGCATGAAGGGTTCGACCTCGAGGTCGATGATCCGATACAGGGCGGTGATCGTGTCATTGGCGTGGACGGTCGAAAACACCATGTGGCCCGTGTTGGCCGCCTGGCAGGCGATATTGGCCGTCTCCACGTCCCGGATCTCACCGATCATCACCACGTCGGGATCCTGCCTCAGCACGCTGCGGAGACTCGAGGCGAACGAGTTGCCGGCCCGCGGGTTGATCTCGATCTGGTTGACGTTGTCGATGCGGTACTCGATCGGATCCTCGATCGTAATCACGTTCCGCTGAAACGTGTCGATCTCGTTGAGTGCCGCGAACAGCGTCGTCGACTTGCCGGCCCCGGTCGGACCACAGACCAGCAACAGGCCGTGTGGCTGGTGGATCATGTCGTCCAGGCCGTCGGTCATCTGCTTGCGAAGTCCGAGGTCTGCGAGGGTACTGACCGAGTTGGACTGGTCGAGTATCCGCAGGCTCAACTTCTCACCGTAATTGATCCCCTGGGTGGCGACGCGGAAGTCGATCCGGCGACCCTCGGTCGCCGCCTGAAAGCTACCGTCCAACGACCGCCGCTTCTCGGTGATGTCCATCGCCCCCAGGACCTTGCAGACATTGACCACGGCGTTGCCGACCGCAATGTCGAAGGGCTCCATGGCGTAGAGCACCCCGTCGATCCGCATCCGGACCGAAACCCCGTCGATCTTTGGTTCGAGGTGAATGTCGGTCGCGCGGCGGACGATGGCGTCATAGACCAGTTCCTTGGTCGCCATGTAGCCCCGGGAATTTTCGACCTGGCGGCTGCGACCGTCATCGCCGCCTCGCCCGTCGGATTTGCCGATGAACTGGATGTCCGGACCCGATGACACATCCGCGGTCCGCCCCCCGCCCACGGGCAGGCCCAGCCGCCTGAGAATCCGGCGGAAGTGAGCGGGGGTCATCACCTTGGCCGAATCAGGCACCTTGGCGTTACGCTCGATCACGTACAGCCAGAGCGGGACCACGTAGGCCAGCAACAGCACCGGAAAACCCAACAGTTTGGGAACACACAGCGCCGAGAGAAACCCGACCCAGCCGCTGGGGATCACCATCGCCGTCCAGAACTCGTTGCGGACCTGCAGTGCCTGGCTGTCGTCGTCGACCCAGTAGCAGGTCCAGGTCCACAACAGGAACAGGCCCAGCAGCGGGATATAGAGCAAGGGGTTCAGGTAGTTGCCACCGCCCTGGTGAATCGCCGAGCGAGGATGCGGCAGGACGATGCCCCGCGAAAAGGCCTCGGGGAATTCCGGCAGCCCCCGTCCGGCGACCGGCACCGCCTCGCCGGAAACCGCAGACGGGCTGTCCGTCGGCGCCGGCGACTGTGCGTGGAGGATCGATTCCGGCCCCAGGACGGCCCACGCCAGGCTCAACACCAATACGACCCGTGGACCGTTCACACCAGAGTCTCCCAAGGCCGTGTCACCAGTCGACCTGATCGTTGCGGCCCGCTCACCGACCGCTACAGAATGGCCGCCGCCTTCACGTCGATGCCCTTGAGCATCATCTTCAGTTCCTCGACCGAACCGGACACCTCGAACGCTGTGGCTCGGCTGATGAACTCATCCTCGATAAAGGCGAACAGGCTGTCGTTGAACAACTGCATTCCGTCGTCCCTGCCGATACGGATCGCATCGACCAGTTTTCCGTCCTCTTCTTCGAGAATCAGCTTCCGGACCGTCGGGGTGAACTTCATGATCTCCACGATCGGAACCCGCTTGGGGTCTTCTTTTACCGTCGGCACCAGCTTCTGAGCGACGATCCCCCGCATGTTGAAGGCCATGCTGCTTCGCAGGGCCCTGTGCATGTCCTGTGGGAACAGGTCCAAAATTCGGCCGATGCAACTCGGAGCGGTCGACGCGTGGATCGTGCCGAAGACCAGGTGACCGGTCTCGGCCGCGTGCATCGCCGTCTCGAAGGTCTCGGCATCCCGCATCTCACCCACCAGCATCACGTCGGGGTCTTGGCGGACAGCGTGCTTCAAAGCGATCTCGAAGTTCTTGACGTCCAGGCCGACTTCCCGTTGATTGATCAGGCACTTGTCCGGCGTGTAGACGAACTCGATCGGGTCCTCGATCGTCAGCACATGTTTCCGGTAGTTGGCGTTGATCCAGTTGAGCATCGAGGCAATCGTCGTGCTCTTGCCACTGCCGGTCACACCGGCCAGCAGGATCATGCCCTGGTGGAACTTGCAGAGTTCCTCCATCGCAGGCGGCAGAAACAGGCCCTCGAAGCTGGGAATCCACCGCTCAACCTTCCGGGCGACCATGCCCCAGTTGCCCAACTGGATGAAGAGATTCACGCGGAACCGCCAGCTCTCGCCCTCGTGCTCGACGACGTGGGCGAAGTCGGTTCCCCCGTCCTCGTCGAAGATCGCCCGGCTCCGCTTGTCCATCATCGGCCCGAAGAGCCGCTGCATGTGCTCACGGTCGATCGGCTCCATCTGCAATTCTCGGAGCGACCCCTTGACCCGGAGGATCGGGGCCTTACCGACCTGCATGTGCAGGTCCGACCCGTCGAACTTGATCAACTGCCGAAAAATCTTGTCGACTTCCAGCTCATCACTCTCGGCGACCGTCTTGGAGACAACATCGAGATCTGAGGCCATCTTGGTCTTGACTCCCTCTGGACTCAACCGGGAACACGCCCCGGCAACTCAGGCTGCCAGCCCGTCAGTTCTCACCACGACACCTCGCTCGGCGAGAAACCGCTTGGTCTCGGCAATTGTGTAGGTTCCGTAATGAAAGATACTCGCCGCCAGGGCGGCACTGGCACCCCCGGTGGTGACGACTTCGCACAGATGTTCAGGCGCCCCGGCACCGCCACTGGCGACAACCGGGATCTTGACCGCCGCCGAAACAGCCCGCGTCATGGGGATATCATACCCATTCTGAGTGCCGTCGGCATCCATCGATGTCAGCACAATCTCACCGGCACCCAGCCGTTCGGCCTCCCGCGCCCAATCGACTGCTTCGAGCCCTGTCGGCACCCGCCCCCCGTTGACGTGCACCTCCCAGAACTCCTCCCCCTGGCGATCGACCCGCTTGGGATCGATGTTGACCACGATGCACTGGCTGCCGAACCGCAGCGCCGCCTCGCGGACCAGGTTCGGATCACTGACCGCCGACGAGTTGATCGAGACCTTGTCGCAACCGGCCTCGAGCAGGCAGCGGATGTCATCGAGCGTGCGAATTCCGCCGCCGACGGTCAGCGGCATGAAGACCACTTCGCTGGTCCGACGGACCACCTCGAGCATGATGTCGCGGCCCTCGTGGCTGGCCGTGATGTCCAGGAACACCAGTTCGTCGGCCCCCGCCTCCTCGTAACCGGCCGCGATGTCCACCGGGTCGCCGGCATCGCGGAGATTGACGAAGTTCACACCCTTGACCACCCGGCCAGCGTGCACATCCAGGCAGGGAATGATCCGCTTGGCCAGCATCGTGGTCTTCGTCTCCCACTCGCACCGCTCGAGCGTCTCAACTGTATGCCTCGCCTCACCCAACGTCAATGTGCCACAATGGCACCCGAAACGCACCCGTAGTGATCCCCATTTCCCCTCACGGTCCGCCCCGATGATCCCCGCCACGCAACTCGACGAACTCCCCATCCGAGTCGGACTCGGGCAGTTCCGACTCACCTCCGATTCCCTGTTGGCCTACATCAAGCAGTGCGGTGTCGACGACATCCAGATGAACACGGCACAGCTGCCCGGCGAGAGCCGCTGGGAATTCGAGGACCTGGCGGGGCTGCGGGAACGGGTCAACACGGCGGAACTCCGCCTGATGTCACTCGAAAACGTCCCCGTGACGTTCTACGACAAGATCATGCTGGGGCTGCCCGGACGAGACGAGCAACTCGATCACATGGTCGCCACCGTCACCAACATGGGCCGGGCCGGCATCCCGATCCTCGGCTACCACTTCATGCCGACGGGCGTCTGGCGGACGAGCAAGACCCAGCCGGTGCGGGGCGGTGCCCTGGCGACCCGCTACGACCACCAACTGGCGACCTCCACCGACGACGACCGTTTCCAGCACAAGAACTCAACCGCACACCCCGACCGCGACTACACCGTCGAGGAGATGTGGGACAACTACTGCTGGTATCTCGAACGGATCCTGCCGGCGTGCGAGGCGGCCGGAGTCCGGTTGGCCCTGCATCCCGACGACCCGCCGGTGGACGCCGCCCTGGGTCGGGTCCCGCGACTGTTCCACGGTTTCGACTGCTTCCGCAAGGCACTCGAAACGTTCGACTCACCCATGCACGGGCTGAACTTCTGCCACGGATGCTGGTCGGAGATGAAAGCCGGTGAGGGAGTGCTGGATGCAATCCGGCACTTCGGCAGCCAGGGCCGGATCTTCTACGTCCATTTCCGCGACGTGCAGGGCGGGATCGAAGATTTCACCGAGTGCTTCCTCGGAGACGGGAACTGCGACCCGGTCGAGACCATCCGCACGCTGAAGGACGTCGGCTTCCGCGGCTTCCTGATCCCCGACCACGTGCCGCAGATGGAAGGCGACGAGGGCTGGAACCACCGGGGACGAGCCTGGACGGTCGGCTACATCCGCGGATTGCTCGACGCGGTGGCGGGTTAAACCAACGGGAGCCGGCCTCGTGAAGAGACCGGCTCCCGGTAATCGTCGACTTGTCCCGTCCCGCTAGACGAGTTCGTGCAGCGGGCTGGGGTTCTGGTTGAGCAACTTGATGGGCCGATCGGCGTCGTCGCGGATGAAGCCCTTCGGGTTGATTCCCATGTTGTGGTAGATCGTGGCCAGGATCTCCTGGTACTTCACCGGACGCTTGTCGGGATGCCCGGCATCCTTGGTCGTCGACCCGATCACCTGTCCGGTCCGCAGGCCGCCGCCGGCCATCACCGCACAACTGGCCGGTGGCCAGTGGTCCCGGCCGGCGTTCTTGTTGATCTTCGGCGTCCGACCGAACTCGCTGCAGACCAGCAGGGTCACGTCCTTGTCCATGCCCCGCTCGTGCAGGTCGGTGACCAGGGCGCTGAGCACCTGGTCGACCAACGGCAGTCGCTGCTTCATCTGGCCGAAGTTGTTGCCGTGGTAATCCCAGCGGCCGAAGCCCAGCGTGACGCATCGCACGCCGGCCTCGATCAGACGACGGCAGATCAGCACCTGCTCGTTCCAGACCGGGGGACCATCGCTGACGTTCTTGGGCGAACCCTTGCCGTAACGCTCGCGGATCTTCGGGTCCTCCTTCGAGACGTCCAGGGCGTTGAGCAGCTTGCTGGAGGTCAAGACGTCAAAGGCCTGTTCGTAGATCGCGTCGGCGCCTCGGAACACGGCGTTGTCGGCCGAACGGCGGAAACCGTCGAAGGCCGAGAGCAGCTTCTTGCGGTTGTTGAGCTGGTCGAGCGTGATGCCCTTCAGGGACATGGCCTTGATGTCATCGCCGTCGGGCTTGACCGGAGCGTAGGCCCGCCCCAGCTTGCCGGGGAAACCGACGTCACTCCACGGCTTGTGACCGCAGGTCTTGGTCAGCCCCATGTAGGCCGGCACCATCGAGTCACGGCTGCCCAGTTCCTTGGCCAGGAACGAGCCGATCGACGGCTGCTGCATCCGGGACTGGTCGGCACGTCGCACACCGCTCCAGCAATGGGTCGCCGCGTGAGCACCGTCGGAATCGGCGATCGAACGGATGATGGCGAACTTGTCGGCCATCTTGGCCATCCGCGGCGCCAGCTCGCAGATCTCGATGCCCGGCACGTTGGTCGCGATCGGGTTGAATTCGCCTCGCACCGCCTTGGGAGCATCCGGCTTCAGATCGACGAAGTCCTGGTGGGACACGCCCCCGGCCAGGAAGATCATGATGACCGCCTTGTTCTTCGTGTCGCCCTGGGCCCCGTTGGTCGCTTGCGACTGGGCCCGCATCAGTTCGGCCATCGTCAGGCCACCCAAGCCCAAACTGCCGATCTGGAGGAACGAACGACGCGAAACGCCGTCACAGAAACGATGACCCGAACCACCTTCGATCGAGAGCATTCCGGTTGTCTCCCAACTCACTTGTTGTTTTGTCGATGGTGACGACCGCCGCGTCGCCACTATCCAATTATATCCCGAGAACACATCCTATCAACAGATATCGATCCAACCGAGACTGCGGCTCGAGTTTTTCGCCCCGAAGTGGCCAAACCTGCAGCTAAACCGGCGACGGCAACCATCCATTCTTCAGCGCCAGGGCGTAGATCACGACCGCGGGCGAAATCACTGCCAAGGCCAGGCCGCAGATCCACAGGAAGATCGTTGTCAATGTTGACGGGCGAATCCGCTCGTCAACCCGTCGGTGTCTCAGCCAGATCGTCCCCAGTGCCAGGGCGGGATAGAAGACGACCGAAACCAGGCTGGCGATCATCAGCATCAGCGGCGGGTTGGTGAACATCGAATACATCGTGGTGGCGGTGACCAGCGACACGCAGATCAGGATGCGGATCGACTTCTGCCTGGCCGGATAGTCGGCCGGATCGATGAGCCTCATCACGCAAAACGCGTCGGTCAAGAGCCTCGCACCGCCGGCCGCTCCGGCCAGCACGGTCGAAAACAGCACGAAGAAGGCACCGACGATGAAACCGGTGGCCGCCCAACTGGCCAGGGCCCCGGTAGAGAATTCGTTGATCACCGAGGTGTACATCTCCTGCAGGGTCGACAGCGTCTGCTTGGCATCCGGATCGATCTGTTTCTCGTTGAGAATCGCCGCGCCGAGGAAGTAGAAGCAGAGCGTGCTGACGGTGTAGACGATCATCGTCAGGAACACGTCGGTGTACATCACCTTGACCCAGCCGCGTGCCCTCCTCGGCCACTCATCTCCCGGTACGCTCTCACCGGTGTTCCGCGCGTAGCCTTTCTCGACGCACCAGTAGGTGTAGGTGATCATCTCGTAGTGACCGATCCCCGTGCCCGCGTAGGCGGCCAGGGCGGTCATCACGATGGTCGAGGCGGCCAGGCCGGCCATCAGGTTGTTGGGGAAGATCCGAAATTCCAGTCCGCTGCGGATGTCGTCCCAGGTGACCGCGTAACCGGTCCACTGCAGCAGGACCGTGCAGGCGATCGTGATCAACGTGAAGGTGAACACCAGGCCGATCGAAACGCGTTCGAGCACGTTGTAGCCACCCGAAAGCAGAATGGCGGCGGCACCGATCGCCACGACGACGGTCCAGATCACCGAACCGTTTTCGCCCAGTTTGCCCGGCAGGGCCAACTCGACGGCCTGCCCCGCTCCGCCGACAATCGCTCCGCCGTTGATGTACATCAACAGCACGCTGACCAGGTAGACGCACATGAACCAGTTGATCCGGGGTCGCTCGGCCGAAGAATCCCCAATGGCTGGTTGTCGGCCGATCACGACGGCGGCAACCGCCAACAGCGCGAACACCAGGGCCGGAATCCAGACCACCGGATCCAGTCCCAGGACACTTGTCTCCGAATCCACGTAGTTGAACAGGGCCACACCGGCGACAAACCCCACCAGCACCGTCGCCAGCCAGGGGATCGTCAGCCACTTCGGACGCTGAAGTCCCGGTCCCGGCAGGCTGTTGTAGACCTCAAGGAAGGTCTTCCCGCTCGACATCGTGTAACGAACCAGTTCGGCCTGCACGACGACCTTGAGAAAACAGGAGGCGAGGATGAACCACAGCAGCAGGTAACCGACCTCGGCCCCCAGCTTGGTCGTCATGATCAACTCGCCGGACCCCACGATCGATCCGACCAGGATCATCCCGGGTCCGAGGTGCTTGAGCATGGCGGAGAAAGTCTTGGGGGGCTCCTGGAACGAGTCCACCGACCTCGCGTAGGGGTTCTCGACGGACGGCTCGCGCTCCGTCTCAGCCGACGTGGCCCCTGGCAGCTCGGGAGCCCTGGCCTGCTCCGATTCGCTCATCCCATTTCCTCTCTCAGCCCGCCGAATTCCGGTAGGACGAAGCATGATACCAGAATCGATCACCGATACCTTACGATGGACCGATCGGGTCCGTTTTCGCCCTGCCCACGGGCAAATAACCTCCGTCGGCGGCGCATCAGAACAGGTCCACAAACCCCTGCAACACCCGTGACCCCGAAGGGTCCCCACGATGACACGACTCCTCGCACTGTCCGCCGCCTGCCTCTGCCTGCTCTCACCGCTCCAGGCGGCCGACAAGCCGGCGGACAAGACGGTCCCGAAGCCGACGGCCGAGCAACTGACGTTCTTCGAAAAGAAGATCCGGCCGCTGCTGGTCTCCAGGTGCTACGGCTGCCATTCGGCCAAGGCCAAGTCGGTCAAGGGAGAGCTGCTGCTCGACAGCCGCCAGGGCTGGGCCAAGGGAGGCGAAAGCGGACCGGCGGTGGTGCCGGGCAAACCGGGTGAGAGCCTGTTGATCGAAGCGGTCAAGTACGAGGGGCTCGAGATGCCCCCCAAGGAGAAACTCTCCGAACAACAGGTCGCCGACCTGGTCCGCTGGGTCAAGATGGGTGCCCCGGATCCCCGCAAGGGAGCAACCGCGTCGTTGATCCGCCGCGAGATCAACATCGAGGCGGGACGGCGGTACTGGGCGTTTCAGCCACCCATCGAACCGGCCCTGCCCGCCGTCAAGAACGGTCGCTGGCCGCAGGATCCGATCGATCACTTCATCCTGTCACGGATCGAGGCCGCCGGCCTGGCACCGGTCGCCGATGCCGACAAGGCCACCCTCGCCCGCCGGCTCCACTTCGACCTGGTCGGACTGCCCCCCACGCCGAAACAACTCGGGGCCTTCCTGGCCGACACGCGTCCCAACGCACTCGAGGCACTCGTCGACCGCCTGCTCAAGTCGCCTCACTTCGGGGAACGCTGGGGCCGCCACTGGCTCGATGTCGTCCGGTACGCCGAATCGACCGGCATGGAACGCAACTACACGTTCCCCCACGCCTGGCGGTACCGCGACTATGTCATCGACACGTTCAATCGCGACCTGCCGTACAACCGCTTCGTCCGCGAACAGGTGGCCGGGGACCTGCTGGAAGCCAAGACACCCGCCGAACGGAACCGGTTGAAGATCGCCACCGCCTTCCTGGCGATGGGTCCCAAGTCGCTCAACGAACGCAACAAGGCGATATTCCAGATGAACATCGTCGACGAACAGATCGACATCACCACCCGGGCCGTGATGGGGCTGACGGTCAGTTGCGCCCGGTGTCACGACCACAAGTTCGATCCGTTCCCGACCGAGGACTACTACGCCCTGGCCGGGATCTTCCGCAGCACCGAAACTCTCTACGGCACCACCGGCGGACAGGGCAACCGGCAAGCCGGCAAGCTCTCCCCGCTCGAACCGGTCGGCACGGCCGCCAAGCCCGCTCCGGCCGACAAGCCGGTCGCCAAGAAGACACCCGCACCGGCCAGGAAGCCGGTCCAGAAGCCCGGCAACGCGAAGCGGCTCAAGCAGTTGATCGCCCGACAGAAGGAAGTGAAACGGGAACTCAACGAGGCACGCGCCAAGCTCAGCGACACGGTGAAGAAGAACAAGAAGCAGGCCAACCGGGCCCTGAAGCCCATCCGGATCCGCCTCAGGAAGATCAACAAGCAGATCCAGCAACTCCGCGGCGGAGGCGGCGGGAAAAAGAAGAAGAAAAAGGGTGGCGGGGCCAAGAGACCCAGCGGTCCGGTCGCCATGGGTGTCCGCGACGGTTCACCGGCCGACTGCCGGGTGCACATCCGCGGCAACATCCGCACGCTGGGTGACAGCGTCGCCCGCGGCTTCCTGCAGGTGGTTCGACTCGAAGGGGCTGCCAAGATCAACACGAAGCAGAGCGGGCGTCTCGAACTGGCCGACTGGCTGGTTCATGACGACAACCCGCTGACGGCCCGGGTGATGGCCAACCGGGTGTGGTACCACCTGACCGGCCGCGGCCTGGTCACGACGCCTGACAATTTCGGAGCGATGGGCCAGCGGCCGTCGCACCCCGAACTGCTCGATCACCTGGCGTTGAAGTTCCGGCAGAACAACTGGTCGGTCAAGTCACTGATCCGCACCATCGTCCTCAGCCGGACCTACCGGCTCTCGAGTTCTCCGACAACCGCCGGCACCGCCCGCGACCCCGACAACACGCTCTTCTGGCGGATGAACCACCGTCGGCTCGACGCCGAATCGATTCGCGACGCGATGCTGACCGCCAGCGGACAACTCGAACCCAAGCCCCGCAAGCAGTCGGTTGTCGCCGAGATCGGCGACGTCAACGTCGGCCGTAACCCCAATCTCACTCGCCGGATCAACGAATCGAACCGGTACCGCAGCGTCTACCTGCCGATCATCCGCAACCGTCTGCCCGAGATGCTGCGGCTGTTCGATTTTGCCGAGCCCTCGATCATCGTCGGTCGCCGCGAGGTGACCACCGTGCCGGCCCAGGCGCTGTTCCTGCTCAACAGCAGCTTCGTGATCGAGCAGTCCGACCACATGGCCAGGCGAATCCTGGCCGGCTCCGCCGACGATCCCGCCCGCGTGCGACAGGCCTACCAACTGGCACTGGGACGAACCCCCTCCGACGCCGAAACCGCCGCCGCCACCGGATTGGTCCGCGACACGATCGCCAGCCTGCCCACCGGCGACGACGCCAGGAAACAACTGCAGGCCTGGTCGGGACTCTGCCAGTCACTGATGGCCTGCGCCGAGTTCCGGTACCTCCAGTAACCCACCACACCACCAGCGATCAATTCTTCAAGACGGAATCGACTCATGATGTTTTCGACGACCCCCACGCGCCGCGACCTGCTCAAGGGACTTTCCTGTGGCTTCGGTTACGCGGCCCTGGCCGGGCTGGCCGCCGAGGCGGCCGCGGCCGACACCAAGCGACAGGACGCCCTGGCGCCGCTCAAGCCGCACTTCGCCCCCAGGGCCAAGCGGGTGATCTTCCTGTGCATGCGAGGCGGTCCGTCGCACGTCGACACCTTCGACCACAAGCCGCAACTGGCCGTCGACAGCGGCAAGCCGGCTCCGGGCAAGAAGAACCGCAAGCTGATGGAATCGCCCTGGACCTTCAAGCAGCACGGCCAGAGCGGACAGTGGATCTCGGAGCTGTTCCCCAAGGTCGCCACCCATGCCGACGACCTCTGCGTTCTCAACGGCATGCACGCCGACGTGCCCAGCCACCCCGAGTGCTTCGTGCAGTTGCACACCGGCAGCTTCCAGTTCGTTCGCCCGTCGATGGGCGCCTGGGTGCTGTATGGCCTGGGCACCGAAAACGCCAACCTGCCCGGCTTCATCACGCTCAACCCGCCCAGCCGCGTCGGCGGCGCCCAGAACTACGGCAGCTCGTTCCTGCCGGCCGTCTACCAGGGCACCCGCATCGGGCAGCTCGGCCAGTCGTTGAAGGCCGCCACCATCGGCAACCTCAAGAACCCGCGGTTCGATCGGTCGCTGCAACGTCGCCAGATCGATTTCGTGCAGTCGCTCAACCGCGGGCTGATCGAAAGACGCCAGTCCGACGAGCAGCTCGAGAGCGTGATCGAGTCGTACGAACTGGCCTTCCGGATGCAGTCGGAACTGCCCAAGGTGCTTGGCCTCTCAGGAGAAACCGCCAAGACCCAGGAAGCCTACGGCGTCGACGCCGGCCCGACCGACAACTTCGGTCGACAGTGCCTGCTGGCCCGGCGGCTGGCCGAGGCTGGAGTCCGCTTCATCGAACTGTCTCATGCCAACTGGGACCAGCACGGGGGACTGCAGAAGAGGCTGACCGCCAACTGCCGGGCCGTCGATCAACCCATCGCCGCCCTGCTCGATGACCTCAAGCAACGTGACATGCTCAAGGACACCCTGGTCGTCTGGGGCGGCGAATTCGGACGCACGCCGCACGTCAAGAAGCCCGACGGCCGGGACCACAACTCGACCGGGTTCACGTTCTGGATGGCCGGTGGCGGCGTGAAGGGCGGAATCGCCCACGGGTCGACCGATGATCACGGCATGGAGGCCGTCAGCGGCAAGGTCCATTTCCACGACCTGCATGCCACCATGCTGCACCTGCTGGGGCTGAACCACAAGAAGCTGACCTACCGCTACGCCGGCCGAGACTTCCGGCTGACCGATGTCTACGGCGACGTGGTCAAGGAAATCCTGGTGTAGATCACAGGGCGACACAGCGGGTCAAACACCGGCACAGCCGATGTTTGACCCGTTTTTTTTTTTTTTGCGCCGATATCGTTTGGCCAGTTCCCTGGTCAGGACCAACGCCCGCGAATCTGAGCGCATGCGACCGCCCCACCCGCAAACTCTTCCCAGATTGCCTGATCTGCCAAACCGGGTTCCGGTCAGTCAAACCTTACCGGTCGTGCCAGACCAACGGCATACGGCGGCACCGTTTGGTCCGATTGTGCTGAATCTCGAAAGCCGGTCGTGCTGATGAAGACCACAAGGACGATTGTGCGGCCCCGTCGGGTCGTGCTCGCTGTCTTCACCAGGAGCCGGAAGCGTGCACCTTTCATCATGGCTGGACTCCGTGAGAGTCCGATTGGGATCTCTGAAACACCGTCGCAACGGGCGCCAACTGGTTCGTCGCCTGGCCCCGCGGGCGGCCATCACCGAGCAGCTGGAGGACCGCACCCTGTTATCGGTCACTTCGCTGTGGCTCGACGGCGAGCTCTCGGTCGTCTCGGATTCCAACGACAGTATCACGATCGAATCCGACGCCGCCCAACAGGTGGTGGTCAAGGTCAACGGCGTGGTCGACAACAGCGTGCCACCGATCGCGGCGTCAGAAGTTCGGGCGATCGTCGTCGAGGGTGGCGATTTGGGCAACCGTCTCGACCTCAGAGCGGTCTCCTCATCCGTGTTCACATTTGTCGATCCCGTGACCGCCGACCCGATGTCGATCACCATCGACGGCGACAACGGCGATGACGTGATTTACGGTTCATCCGGATTTGGAGACGTGATCTCCGGTGGTGACGGCGACGACTTCATCGACGGCCGCGAGGGCGACGACGTCATCAACGGCGACGACGGCGACGATTCGATCTACGGACAGGACGGCGACGACGCGATCTTCGGCGACGACGGCGACGACTTTGTCGTGGGACTTGCCGGCAATGACGTGATCGACGGTGGCGACGGAACCGACACGCTCAACGGCGGTGACGACGACGACGTGATCTTCGGTGGTGACCACTCCGACGTGATCCAGGGCAACGACGGCAACGACACGCTCAACGGCGAATCGGGTGCCGACACGATCCGCGGTGGCAGCGGAAACGACTCGGTCCGAGGCGGCGGGGCGGCCGACCTGATCGAGGGTGGCGACGGCGATGACGCGCTCAACGGCCAGGGTGCCAGCGACGTGATCGACGGCGGCAACGGCAACGACAGCCTGATCGGTGGTGCCGGACTCGACACGCTGATCGGCAACAACGGCAACGACCGGCTCAGCGGCTCGGGTGGCAACGACTTCCTCGAGGGTCACTTCGGCGACGACAGTGTCTTCGGCGGCGGCGGGAACGACGTGCTCTACGGCGACCGGTCCGACCCCAACATCACCAGCGACGGCAACGACGTCGTCCGCGGACAGGGCGGCAACGACACGATCTACGGTGGTGGCGGGGCCGATCGCCTCGAGGGTGGTTCGGGCGACGACCTGATCGACAGTTTCCTGCCCCAGTTGACCCTGGTCCTGGTCGACGACCCCGTGGTGGCAGCCGAAGGCAACACCGCGTCACTGTCGGTCTTCAGCGCCGACTTCGAAGACGGTGCCCCCAACGAGTTCACCGGATTCACCTCGACGACCGCAGTCCAGGGATTTGCCGGACTGGGAACCAACTCGAACGTCTTCGCCGGCCAGTTCCTGCAGAACGACAGCGGCTGCTGCGCGCTGGATCCCACCACAGGACAGACGGCCACGCGGCTGACACTGACCGGGCTGCCGGCTCACCAGAGCCTCGATGTCGACTTCCTGCTGGCGGTCATCAATTCGTGGGAGAACTCGGCCGATTCGAGTGTCTACGGACCGGACAACTTCGTGGTCACCGTCGACGGAGCCCAGGTCTTCAACGACAACTTCCGCAACTACGACGGCACCGGCCAGGGCTACCAGCCGCCGACCGGCGTCGCGCTGACCACACCTCCGCTGGGCGATCTCGGTTTTCCCGGCCCGTCGGCCTCGCTGGAACAAAACGACAGCGGCTACGACATGGGTCTGGACCCGGCCTTCGACGCCATCCCCCATACCGCTTCGACGCTGACCATCGAATGGTACGCCGAAGGTGGCTGGGAAGGCGGAGCAAACGAATCGTGGGGAATCGACAACGTCGAGGTGACTCTCAACGGGGTCCCCGTCCAGTCGACCGCAACGTTCAACGTCACGCTCACCCAACCGTCCAACAAGGTCATCACCCTGGACTACACGACCGCCGACGGCACCGCCGTGGCCGGTTCCGACTACGTCACCGAAAGCGGCATCCTGACCTTCTCGGCCGGGGCGACCCAGCGGACCATCGAGGTCAACGTGCTCGGAGACAACGCCGTCGAGGGAGACGAGACATTCGACCTTTACCTGTTCAACGCGGTCAATGCGGCCGTCGGTGATGCGGTGGGTACCGCCACGATCGTCGACGACGACCAGGCTGCACCGATCACCTACTGGCCCCAGGACTGGTCGTCGGACACCGACGCGAGAAGCTTCGTCATCGAGCTGGCCCCCGGAACCGACGCAGCCATGCTCGGCACGATGCTGGGAATCGATCCCCAGGCGACCGGCGTGATCGAGAACACCTTCACGCTGACCCTGGCCGATGGCCAGGAACCCGCAGAACTGATCGCGATGCTCGACACGTTCGAGACCGTCACGAACTACTACCCGCTTGAAACACACGTCATGGTCACACGGGCGGTGCCCGACGATCCGCTCTATCCCAACCAGTGGCACCTCACCAACACGGCCCAAACCGGTGGCACGGCCGGGGTCGACGCCAACGTCGAGAGTGTCTGGACCAACTACCGGGGAACCGGCGTGGTGATCGGCATCGTCGATGACGGGTTCCAGCATTCCCACCCCGACCTCAACGCCAATTACGACGCCAGCCTCAGCTACGACTTCAACGACGATGACAACGATCCGACACCGATCGGCAACGACAGCCACGGAACCAGCGTGGGCGGCGTTGCAGCCGGAGTCGGGTTCAACACCGTCGGCATCGCGGGTGCCGCTCCCGCAGCAACCCTGGCCGGGCTCCGACTGATCGGCGGCCCGACAACAGATCAACTCGAAGCCAACGCGTTGCAGTTCCAGAATCAACAAATCGACATCTACAACAACAGTTGGGGACCCGCGGATAACGGGACTCTCGCCGGGCCCGGGACGCTCACCGCAGCAGCGCTCCGCAACGGCGCCACCAACGGTCGCGGCGGCCTGGGTGCGATCTACCTCTGGGCCGGTGGAAACGGTGGCGACCTGACAAACGACAACGTCAATTACGATGGCTACGCCAACTCGCGGTTTACGGTCGCCGTGGGTGCCATCGATCACAACGGTGTCCGGTCCGATTACAGCGATCCGGGCGCCGCCCTGATGATCGTCGCACCCTCCAACGGAGCCCCGGGAGCCGGCATCACGACGACCGACCTGGTCGGTGCCGGCAACGTCTCCAACGACTACACCGACAGCTTCGGCGGCACCTCCTCGGCCACTCCGCTGGTTTCCGGCGTGCTGGCCCTCGTGCTCGAAGCCAACCCCACGCTGACCTACCGCGACGTCAACCACATTCTGGTCAACTCCGCGGCGATGACCGACGCGGGCGACACCGGTTGGTCCCAGAACGCCGCCGGCCACGACATCAACCACGAATACGGTTTCGGACGCATCGATGCCGCCGCCGCCGTGTCGGCCGCCGAGAATTGGAGCAACGTCGGCCCCGAGATCTCGGCGGCGAGCGGTTTCATCAGCGTCGACTCGGTCATCCCCGACGATTCGACCACCGGCCTGACCTCGACGGTCAACGTCACCGACGGTGTCTCGCTCGAATACGTCGAGGCCGTGATCAACATCACTCACGCCCGTCGGGGCGATCTCGAGATCACGCTCACCTCACCCGGTGGCACCAGCTCAGTGCTCGCCGAGGTCCGGACTTCTGATCCCGGGTCCAACTACACCAACTGGATCTTCACTTCGACCCGTCACTGGGACGAATCGTCACAGGGCGACTGGACCCTGTTGGTTCGCGACCTGGCCACCGGAGAAACCGGTACGCTCGACAACTGGGCGCTGAACCTCTACGGAGCGGCCGAGACAACCCCACCCACCGGCCCGCCCCCATCGGCCCCGGCACAGGATCCCGATCTGATCGGTGACACCCTGATCGGCAACTCGGGGAACGACGTCATCCGCGGGGCACTCGGTGACGACCTGCTCGTCGGCAACGGCGGCAACGACCGCCTCGACGCCGGCGGCGGCGACGATCGACTCTTCGGCGGCAGCTCCCGCGACACGCTCAGCGGCGGATCCGGTGACGATTTCCTCAACGGGCAGGGTGGTGTCGACACCGTCGATGGTGACGACGACAACGACACCCTGGTCTGGCAGGTCGGAGCCGGCAGCGACAGCTTCTCGGGAACCGAGGGCTTCGACGAACTGGTCATCCAGGGCAACAGCGCAAACAACCGGCTGACGATCAGCGAAAGTGTCGCAGGCAACATCAGCATCAGCGACAACACCTACCAGGTGACGGCCGCATCGAGTGTCACCCGGGTGACGATCAACGCCGGTCCCGGCAACGACCGTGTCACCATCGAGGACGTCAACGGAGCCAGCGGGATCCTGCTGGTGGTCAACGGCGAAAACGGCGGCGACACGATCAACGCCTCCGGCGCGGACCTCGGCGATGTCCGGCTGCTCGTCCAGGGCGGTGACGGCAACGACGTGATCACCGGCAGCGACGGCGACGACGTGCTGCGAGGCGACGACGGCAACGACACGATCGACGGTGGAGCAGGCGACGACACGATCAACGGCGGAGCCAACCACGACTCGCTGAGCGGTGGCGACGACGACGACCGGATCGACGGTGGTGCCGACAACGACACCATTGCCGGCGGCGCCGGCGACGACCTGCTGCAGGGCGAAGACGGCCACGACAGCCTGGTCGGTGACGACGGCGACGACACCTTGGTCGGTGGCGACGGCGACGACGTGCTCAACGGATCCGCCGGCGACGACTCGGCCCTTGGCGGAGACGGGCAGGACTCGCTGCTGGGCGGCATCGGCGACGACACGCTCGACGGTGGGGTCGATGACGACACGATCTCCGGACAGGGCGGTGACGACGTGATCGCCGGCCGACACGGTGACGACAACCTCGACGGCAACGAGGGCGACGACATCATCAACGGCGGTGACGGCCACGACGTGATCACCGGAGGTTCCGGTGACGACCTGCTGGGTGGCCACGACGGCGACGACCGCATCAACGGCGGCGGCGGCGCCGACACGCTGGTCGGCGGCGACGGGCACGACACGCTGCTGGGTGGCGGGGGATCCGACATCGCCGTGGGTGGTGACGGTGACGACTTCATCAACGGCAACGGATCGACCGACATCGTCAACGGCGACGAGGGACAGGACCAGGTCGGCTCGAATCTCGCCAGCGAAATCGACAATGCCTTTCAGCTGGACGGCTCGATCCTGGACCTGCTCGACCAGGTCTAGCCTCAGCCCCCGGGCTCGACGGTTACACCTCCAGGCAGATGTCGTCGAAACAGTCGCCGAAGCACTCGTCGATCTCCGCCGACGTCCCCACGACCTTGTTGTCGCCGTCGCCGCCGCACAGCCGGTCGACTCCGGAATGCCCTTTGATGGTGTCGTCGCCGTCTCCACCGATGATCGAATCGGCACCCGAACCGCCCAGCAACTTGTCGTTGCCGGCCTGGCCCAGGATCATGTCGTCACCGGCCCGCCCGTTGATCCGGTCGTCACCATCGTGACCCGCCATCCGGTCGTTGCCGAGGCCCCCGTCAAGCACGTCGTCGCCCGATCCGCCGCGAAGCGTGTCGTTTCCGGCGGCTCCCGAGAGTGTCGTCTGCCCCGAGAACGCGGTGGCATCGATCAGGTTGTTACCGTCCCCGCCGTTCAGCGAGGCCTTTTCGATCGAGACCAGTGAATCGGACCCGTCTCCGTCCAGCGACTGATCAGAAAGGATCCAGTCGGTGTCGCGGGTTCCGCTCACCCGGTCATCCCCGGCGCCACCGTCGATCAGGTCGTTGCCGACCTGTCCCAGGAGCACGTCATCGGCAAGCCCGCCCTCGAGCGAGTCGTTCCCGATCCCGCCCAGCAGCGAGTCCTGGCCGTCTCCGCCAACCACCGAGTCGTCGCCGGCGGAACCATTGAGCACGTCGTCAGCGTCTCCACCAAGGAGCGTGTCGGCACCGCCACCACCGATAAGTGTCACCGGAACCACGGCCGTGGAGGCATCGATCGAATTGCCGTCGTCGCCCCCGGTCAACTCGACTCCTTCGATCTCCAGATACGAGTCGCTGCCAAGTCCGGTGAGCGTGGTGGCGGTCAGCACGAAGTCCAGGTTGGCGGCCTCAGCCAGCAGGTCATCGCCACTTCCGCCCTGCAGCGTGTCGTCACCGAATCCACCGGACAGGAGATCGTCCTCACCCTGGCCCTGCAGCAGATCGTTGCCCAGGCCCCCGTCGAGTGAATCGGCTCCACCACCACCCTGGATGATGTCCGCCCCGGCACCGGCATCGAGCTGATCGTCGCCGTCGTTGCCGACCAGCAGGTCGGCCCCGGCACCACCCAGCAGGGTGTCGTCGCCACCCTCGCCTCGCAGGATCACATCCCCGGTGTAGGCAGAGGCATCGAGAACGTTGTCGCCGGCCCCACCGACCAGTTCCACGGTCTCGATCGACGACAACTTGTCGGTGCCGACCCCGGTGAGTTTTCCGTCGACGAGCACCAGGTTGCCGTCCAGGGACTCCCAGGCCACGTCACCGGTGCCACCGCCCCCGTTGAGTTCGTCGTCGCCCAGTCCCCCGACCAGCGTATCCAGGTTGCCGCCGTTGCCCTTGAGGCGGTCATTACCACTGCCGCCTTCGAGCCGGTCGTTGCCGCCCCCCCCGTAGAGCCGGTCGTCGCCGTCTCCGGCAACCAGGCTGTCGTCGCCTCCCTGGCCGTTGAGCATATCGAACCCGCTGCCCCCAACCAGGGTGTCGTTGCCACCCCCGCCACGAATCGTGACGTTGCCGGCAAAGCCGCTGGCATCGATCGTGTTGGCCTGGTCGTCTCCGGCCAGGTCGCCGCGTTCGACCGACAGCAACACGTCGGTGCCCGCTCCGGTCAACACCGTGTCTGCGAGTACCCAGTCGACGCCACCGGGGGCAACCACCCAGTCGATGCCCGCACCGCCGTCGAGCGTGTCGTCGCCGTCTCCACCGATCAGCGAGTCGCGTTGTCCACCCTGGCCATTGACCAGGTCGTCGCCCGAGCCGCCGTCGAGCCAATCCGTGCCGCTGCCGCCCAGCAGCCGGTCGTTGCCGCCGCCACCCTCGAGAGTGTCCCGGCCGGAGTTGCCAACCAGCAGGTCCGACCCGCTGCCGCCCTTCAACGTGTCCTCGCCACCGGCTCCGAACAACGTCGCCGTCCCGCTGAAAGCCGTGGCATCCAGCAGGTTGGCACCCGGCCCCGCGGTGATCTTCACCTCCTCGACGTCGGTCAACACGTCGGAGCCGAGACCGTCGAGTGAATTGTCGCTGAGCGTGAAATCGGAATCGCTGTCGGCCTCGACCCGGTCGATTCCGGCCCCCCCGTCAAGCGTGTCATCGCCAGCGTCAGCTATCAGCGTGTCGCCGTCGCCATCGCCCCCATCGAGGACGTCGTCACCGGGACCTCCGACGAGGTGGTCGGCGGAATCACCTCCGTTGAGCTGGTCATCACCCTCACCGCCGTTCAATACGTCCGAACCCGCGTCTCCCTCGAGCGTGTCGTCTCCATCACCACCGGCCAGCGAGTCGTCTCCGTTGCCTCCACGGGCTTCGAAATCCCGGTCGAATGTCGGCAACGCACTGACCGTGTCGTCGCCGTCCTGTCCGTTGATGACAATCTGTGCCGAGAACTCCGAATCGACCCCCGCCAGCGTGATCGTGTCGTCCCCGTCGGCACCATTGATCGTCAGCAGGTCGGAGGGCACCAGGAACGTGACCGTCTCGGAGCCATCAATCGTCACCCGCGAACGATAATCGGATGCGATCGGGTCGTCCTCGATCAAGATGCTGTGACCCGGACCGTCGGCGACATCGATCGTGTACGTCTCCGGCAGCAGAGCCCAACCCAGGTCGACCAATCCGGCGAAGTCCAACTCGGTAAATGCCTTCCGTTCTCCGCTGGTCAACGACGGATCCATCGCCGTTTCCTGCCCCTCGTCGATGACCCCCTCGCCCCAGTGCCCGTCATCGACATCCAACGGCACATTGGCCAATCCGTCGAATTCGGCCAGGGCCGCCGGTCCCTCGAATTCCCCCTCGGTCACCCACTGCGTCCAGGAGGGATTTGTATTGGAGATCCCCAACAGGTGCCCGAGTTCGTGAACCGCGACCGAATAGAAGTCGATTTCACCCGGTTCGAGTCCCGCCGTGGTACTGCCGAAGTGCCAGGTGGTCAGAGAATCGAACGTGATCGATCCGCCCCACGGCCCGAAATCGGTCGGAGCCGGCAACAACGCACCGTCCTGGCCCCGGGCCTTGACCCGATCAAGCCAGTCCGGATCGCCGGTGGCCGTGAATCCTCCGAAGCCACCCCGGCCAACATCGTCCCCGTCCAGGTCGCGGGCACCGGCGAAGACGTACAGCGTGTCTGTGGCAACGACCAGGTTGTTTTCGCTGGCGGTGGCACCGGTCTCGGGGTTGATGAAGTTCGCCGACCAGGTGTTCGCACCGCTGGCCGTCAGGTCATCGAGCCGATCGTAGAGCCGACGGCCCAGGTCAGCACCGGCCTGTTCGAGTACGTCTCGACGGGCCTGGTCGGTGAAGAACCCGGCCGTGTCATAGCCGTAATCGAACACGAACTGAACGCTCAACAGCGTGCGGTCCTCGAGCGTCTCGATCAAGCCGGCAACCGGAACGGCCGCAGATTCCCTGCGCCGCCGCGGTGGGCGGCCGACGCCGACATCGCGACCTGTTCGGCCTTTCCAAGGCCGTACCCCGAGCGAGCGAAACAGCATGTGGTCGATCCCGGTTTCTGCTGGTCTCTGGCCCGCCGACTCCATTATAGGATGCGCCGGGAACCTGTTGCACAGAAAAAACCGGCCAACCGGGCAGGCGATGTGGTCTCAATCGCCGATTCCGGGATTCATGTCGTCGAACTCAAAATTGAACCCTTCGTCCATTTCGGTGGTGCCGACCGGGAAACTGTCGTCACCATCACCACCGGCGATCGTGTCGTTTCCGCCCTGGCCGTTGACAAAATCATCACCGTCCTCGCCGGTCAGTTCGTCCGACCCGGCCCCACCGTACAGGCTGTCATTGCCCAGCCCTCCGGCACCCGAATCGTCACCTCCACCGCCGTTGAGCACATCGTTGCCCGGGCCACCAATCATCAGGTCATTGCCGGCTCCGCCGATCAGCCTGTCGTTGCCATCCTGGCCATCGAGCTGGTCGGTGCCGGTGCCGCCGATGAGACTGTCGTCACCGGATTCTCCGAAGACGGAATCGTCACCGGTTCCACCATCGAGGGTGTCATTTCCGTCACCACCATGCATCGTGTCGGCCCCGTCACCGGCATCGATCACGTCCTGGCCCGATCCACCCAAGAGGTCATCGTCGCCGTCACCGCCCGAGAGGGTGGTGTCGCCACTGAAACCACTGGCGTCGATCGTGTTGTCACCGGCACCGCCGGCCAGGTCGGCTTCCTCAAATCCGGCGATGGTATCGGTCACATCACCCGATCCGTCATTGGTCACCAGTTGACCATCGGTGAGCGTGAAATCGACATCACCCGATTCGGTCAACTTGTCGTCGCCGAGCCCGCCGTCCATCTGGTCGCTGCCATCTCCACCGGTCATTTCGTCGGCTCCATCACCACCGAAGATGTCGTCATCACCGGCACCTCCGTCGAGGACATCGTCGCCGGCGCCACCATCGAGAACATCGATGCCCTCACCACCGGTCAGGACATCGTCGCCCTCACCGCCCGAAAGTGACGTGGCACCGCTGAAGTCGCTGGCATCGATGGTGTTGTTGCCCGCGCCGCCGGTCAGACCGGCGGCCTCGAAACCGGCGATCGAATCGGTCTCCTGCGCCGCGCCATCGTCGGTGACCAGCTGGCCATCGGTCAGCGTGAAGTCAAAATCACCGGACTCCGACAGGACGTCGTCGCCCTCACCACCGTCCATCACGTCGCTGCCCGAACCGCCCGTCAGGACATCGGTGTCCGCGCCCCCGGCAAGTGCATCGTCACCGGCACCGCCGTCGAGCTGGTCATTCCCGGCCCCGCCGTCGAGAGTGTCGAGGCCCTCCTGGCCGGCCATCACATCGGCACCGTCACCGCCTTTGAGGTCATCATCGCCGGTGCCGCCGTCGAGCTCGTCGTTGCCCGGCCCGCCCAGCAACTCGTCATCCCCAGCACCGCCACCGAGCGTCACGTCACCGCTGAAATCAACCGCGTCGATCGTGTTGTCGCCATCACCGCCAGAGAGATCGGCTTCCTCGATTCCAGCCAGCGAATCGGTTTCCGGTGTGCCGTCACCGTTGTCGGTCACGAGTTCACCGTCTCCGAGATCAAAGTCGGCGTTGTTGGCTTCGACGACCTGGTCGGTATCGGCCCCACCGTCGATCTGGTCGTTGCCGGCTCCACCGGTCAGCTCGTCCATGCCCTCCTGGCCGAACATCGCATCGTCGCCGGCTCCGCCATCGAGGTCATCGTCGCCGGTGCCGCCGACGAGACTGTCCATGCCCTCCTGGCCGAACATCACGTCGTCGCCGGCTCCGCCATCGAGGTCATCGTCACCGGCTCCGCCGTCGAGGTCATCGTTTCCGGCACCGCCATCGAGATCATCGTTGCCCGATCCTCCACTGATCGAATCGTCTCCGTCGCCTCCGGAGAGCGTGACCATCCCAGTGAAGTCGGCAGCATCGAGGGTGTTGTTGCCGTTTCCACCGGTGAGATCGGCCAGTTCCAGCAAGCTGATCACGTCGGTCTCGGACGTCTGACCGTCGGTCGTCACCAGCTGATCGTCATTGAGATCGAAGTCGAAGTCGCCACTCTCGAAGAGCTGATCCTCGCCGACTCCACCGACGATCACGTCGGCACCGGCACCGCCGGAGAGTTGATCGTCACCGGCTCCGCCATCGAGATCATCCGCCCCGCCGCCGCCAATCAGCTCGTCGGCACCGTCGCCGCCATCGAGTTCGTCATCACCGAGGCTTCCTTCCAGGCTGTCGTCACCGTGGCCACCGACGCAGGTGTCGTCATTGTTGCCACCGGCGAGGGAATCGTTTCCATCGCCGCCGTCGAGCATGTCACTGCCGGAGAGACCGGTCAGCACGTCGGCACCGTCACCGCCAATGAGATTGTCATCGCCGCCACGGCCAATCAACTGGTCGTCGGCCGAGCCACCCGTCAGGGTGTCGTTGCCGTCCAGGCCGACCAACGTGACCGAACCGGTGAAATCGCTGGCATCGAGGATATTGTCGCCAACACCTCCCTTGATGAAGGCCTGGTCGATCGAAGCCAGCACGTCGGTACCGGTGTCGGCAATCAACTGGGCATCACCAAGATCGTAGTCCCCGTCTCCCCGCTCGTAGATCGAATCGGTTCCGTCACCTCCGTCGATCACATCGTTGCCGTCACCGCCGGTCAGGCGATCGTCACCGGCACCGCCGATGAGGCTGTCGTGCCCGATGCCACCGTCGAGCTTGTCGTTTCCATCACCACCGTCGAGCAGATCGTTGTTTCCGCCCTGGCCGTGCAACACGTCGTTGCCGCCACCGCCGCTGATGTCGTCCCGGCCCGATCCACCGTAAAGCCGATCGGCCGCATCACCTCCGATGATGGTGTCGTGGCCACCGGCTCCATTGGCATGCAACCGGCCCGACCAGTCGGATCCGTCGATCGTGTTGGCGGTGGATCCGCCGTTGAGCGTCGCTTCCTGCAGGTTGCTCAACTGGTCGGTTTCGCTCGGCTGCCCCGCCTGCTGGACAATCAGCGTCGTGTCGTCGAGCGTGTAGTCGACGTCGCCGCTCTCCTGGAGCATGTCGTGTCCGTCGCCACCGTCCAGAACGTCGTTGCCGGCTCCGCCGCTGACGGTGTCCAGGCTGCTGCCCTGCCCACGGA